>ODAI010555468.1_pt1 | contig 17138 bp, 10 predicted proteins | sample 1539321 | NCBI WGS metagenome assembly ODAI01 (sample SAMN02144231, study PRJEB22623) | gut metagenome | biome: sheep rumen | host: Ovis aries | place: New Zealand | reverse complement strand
CGATAACGGTAACGGGACCTATACCAATCCCTTGTTTTATGACGAGGTTTCCGACCCTGACATCATACGTGTGGGCGACGACTATTACCTTGCGGGCACCACTATGCACTGTCTGCCGGGGCTTGTTGTGCTACACTCGCGCGACCTGGTGAACTGGGAGTTCGCCAGTTATTGCCTGCCTCGATTCAACATGGGCGACGAGTTCCGCCTTGAAAACCATAAAGAGGCATACGGCCAAGGCATCTGGGCACCGTGCATTCGCTATCATAACGGGAAGTTCTACATCTTCTCTAACATCAACGGTCACGGTCTGCAGGTGTTCATTAGCGAGAAGGCGACAGGCCCGTGGAAGCACATCAACATGGGCGGCGCAATACACGACCTCAGCGTTCTGTTCGATGGCGACAAGATATACTGTGTGTACAGTTACGGCAACGTGAAGATAATAGAACTGAAACCCGACTTCAGCGGCTTCGTGGAGGGTAGCGAACGCACCATAATTCCGGAGGGCTCGGCAATGGGAGAGGGTCATCACATATATAAAATAAATGGGAAATACTATATCCTAAGTGCCGACTACGCACCAATGGGACGCATGATGTGCGCACGTGCCGACAACATCAACGGGCCATACGAGGTGAGAACGATAAGCACAAAGGAGTCGATGGGCATCAGGAAAAACTCAATGGTGGACAACCCTACAGACAACCGGCAACTGCCAGGAGAGGGATATGAGTTCCGCATCAGCCGCAACAGAGGCAACGGACTGGGCAACGCCACCATTCATCAGGGCGGCATACTGAACCTGCCTAACGGCGACTGGTGGGGCGTGTCGATGCAAGACTTTGCCGGTGTGGGACGCACCACATGTCTCTCACCCGTGACATGGCACGACGGATGGCCATACTTCGGCATTGAGGGAAACCTCGGACGCTCGCCCAAGACATGGACAAAACCGGCAACGGGAGCCGTGGTTGAGCCGCATGCTCCATACGACCGCAACGACGACTTCACACAGAAGACACTGAAACCCATCTGGCAATGGAACCACGAACCTGTGGAGAAGCGATGGGCTACGGGCAAGGGTGCTCTGGAGTTGAGCACAATGCCTGCCGAGAACCTGCTGTGGGCAAAGAACACCCTGACGCAACGCATCATAGGGCCAGTGGCTTCCGCTACCACCGTTCTTGACTTCAGCCAGTTGAAAGACGGCGACCGCGCCGGACTCGGACTGCTGAACATACCGTTTGCATGGCTCGCGGTGAATGTGGATGGCGGCTCTAAGTCGCTGCGCTTCTACAACCAATATGGCAACATCACCAAGGAAGTGCCCCTCGCAGGGAAACAAGTGTCGCTGCGCGTCACTGCCAGTCTCGACGAGGAAATGGCACAATTCAGTTACAGCGCCGATGGAACGACATTTCAGAACATCGGCGACAGTGTGCTGCTGCCCTATCAGTTGAAGACATTCCAGGGAGCACGCTATTCGCTGTTCGCCTACAACACCAAGGAGCGCATGGGCGGCAAGGCACGCTTCCGCTCGTTCCGTGTAGATGAACCGCTTGCCGACCGCTCGAAGAACATTCCCTACGGCAAGATTATAACGCTGACGAACATCGGCAATGGCGAACTGCTCTGGGCTAATCCTCACGGTGTGGTGCATGGCATGAACACAAAAAATGCCGATTTCATCGGTAAATACTGCTCGTTCAGAGTGCTCGACCGCGACAACGGGAAAGTGGCTCTGCAGACCGCCGACGGCAGCGGCTACCTTACCATTGTGGGCTTGGGCCTTTGTGGTGATGTGCGCATCACTAAGGAAGAAACCGAAGGCTCGCTCTTCATGTGGCAAGACATGCTGCACTCGCAGTGCATGCTGCTCTCGCTCGTCACCAACCGCTATGTCGGTGTTGAGCCGACAACGGGCGAGTCGTACTCCGCCACTTGGGAGGGAACAACGCCCGACCGGAAGAACGGAACAGTGTTCTCATTTACTGACACCCTGCGTTAATATTTCAAAATCACTTTGCCACATCAGCCATATTTAGTAATTTTGCAACTCAATACGCAAAGAATGTTGTCTAACAATTTAACAAACAGGAAATGAAAAGGAAATACATGAACATCGCCTTGACAGCAGTTGTGCTGCTGTCATCGCTGACACTGCTGCAGCAGACGCGTGCTGCGGTCAACCAGGATAACGTGATGACGAAGATGGCTGACGGCACCGTGATAGTGAACACCACAACACTGGCAAAGGACGTCAGGGGATATGCTTCAACAACACCGCTGAAAATACATATCAAGAACAAGAAAGTGGTGAAGGTGGAGGCACTGCGCAACCGTGAGTCACCTAAATACTTCGCCGTGGTGAAGCGCCAGGTGCTGGTGAAATGGGAGGGCAAAACGGTAGCGAAAGCCCGCAAGATGAAGGTTGACACCACTACCGGTGCCACAATGTCTGGCGATGCTGTGGTGGAGAACATGCACCGCGGACTCGACTACTACAATTCGCACAAGTAAAGAGCGAGGAGTAAAGACAAATACTATGAAATGGACAAAGAAGACACGCCTGGTATTTGCAGCCATTGCTCTGTGCTTATGGACTGCTGCATGTTTCGTGTTCTTCCAGTATTTCTATCCCGACCATCTGTTCTATCAGGAGCAGAACCAGATATTCCTGATGTCGGGCGAGTATATCAACTCCTATTTTGACAAGCCGGCATGGCTGGCATGTCTCATTGGCGACTTCCTAACACAGTTTTTCTATTATGTCTATGCCGGTGCCACCATAGTTACACTGGCAATTCTTGTGACAGGCATGCTGATGTGGCATGCACTGAGGCGCTGCGGTGCTGGGCGCATCGCTTTCATTGCGGCGCTGGTGCTGATGACTGTGCTCGCCGTGTTCCACTTCGACATTTTCTATAAGTTGTCTTCCGACATCGCTGTTGCCGGAGGCATCGTGGTTTTCACTGTCTTCGATGCCATAAGTCGGCATATCAGGCGCTGGCGCAACTCGTCATGCCTGCTTCTTCTCGCCGTTTGTCTGTGCCTGTCATACTGGATGTTCGGCAATGGATGCTGGCTGACGGCACTGCTTGCCATAGTCTGCGCGTTCGTGCAGAAGTCGTCCTTCCGCTGGATGTCGCTGCTGTCGCTGCCAATGATTGTTGCCGTCGCTGTGGTGTTCGGCAACCGTCACTATCGTCTGCACACGGCAGACAATATGAAATATCCTGGAATAGGAAGATTCACTGCACCCGACTTTATGATGGAACGCGAACTGCACGTTGATAACGAATACTATTTCGGCAACTACAACCGCGTGGTGAACTTCGTGAGAAGTCAGGAGCAGCCCACTGCTGGCATGTCGTTCTTCTACAATCTGTGCATGGCACGCAAAGGAGAACTGCCCGACCATCTCTTCGACCTCAGCACCACAGAACTGGGCACTCTGTACAAGATTGGTCCGGAGACACCGATGCTTGTGATAAAACAGATGAACGAACTCTACTATCTGCTGGGCGACATGACATTCACCGAACGCGCCGCAATGATGGGCAACGTATTCTCTGCCGACAACCGCAACGTGAGGATGATAAGACGGCTCGCCGACGCCAATCTGGTGAGTGGCGACACGGTGGCGGCAAACAAATATCTGAGACTGCTGGAAAAGACCATGATATACAAGAAATGGGCACAGCAACGCATTCCGGGCAAAATGACACCTGAGATAAAGGCAGAGATAGCCTATAAGCAGAAATTCCTGAACAAGACAGACACACTGCAGGTGGGCGACAACACGCACATTATGATGACCGAACTGATAAAGTCGAACCCCGACAACATCACGGCACTCGACTACACACTATGTACCATGCTGCTGCTGAAAGACATCAAGGGATTCAAACGCGACTACGACCTTTACTGCATGGACAACGGTCGTCCGCGCACCAAGTCTCTCTATCAGCAGGCACTGATGATATATCTCGCCAGTACCAATGCACCGCAGGAAGAGTGGGATAAGTACATCACCAACCAAGCATTGCTGCAACGTTTCCAAACATACAGCCAGCGACGCGGCGACCCGGCGTTCAGGGACACCTATTGGTACTTCTACGACAAACTAAAAGCCGCTGTATATTAATGTGTTGTCTGAACTCCCAAACTCCTGAACTCCTAAACTCCTAAACTCCTGAACTCCTAACAATAAAGTGAAACGACTTCTATATATAATAATGACCTGCTGCCTTTTGGCCTGTGCCGAGCAGCCAAAAGAAGTGACAGCGAAAGACGAACTGCCACCGATGTATCCCGACTATACCGACGTGACCATTCCGAAGAACATCGCACCGCTGAACTTCCTGCTGCGCGGCGACTTCGAAGGCATACAGGTGACCGCCACATGCGGCGACAAACAGATGCAGGTGACAGAACGGGGAGGAGCCATAAGGTTTGACATCGACGAATGGAAAGACCTCATGCAACATTCGGCAGGCAAGAGCATCAACGTCACGGTGACGGCGAAAACCGGTGGCAAATGGTATGCCTACCGCCAGTTTGCATGGCACGTGACAAAAGACACCCTAGACCCATACCTGACATACCGCCTCATTGAGCCAGACTACGAGGTGTGGCACAACCTCACGATACGCGAACGCTGCGTGGAGTCGTTCGACGAACGAGTAATCAGCGACTATAACCTGGTGGACAACCGCTGCATGAACTGCCACATCTATGGCAACCAAGACCCCTCGCTCTCAATGATGTACGTGCGCGGCGAAGGAGGTGGAGCAATACTAAACCGCAACGGCCGACTGTCGAAACTGGGCATCAAGACCGACGATATGGTGTCGGGAAGCGTGTATTACGGCTTCAGCCCCGACGGACGTTACATCGCATTTTCCACCAACATCATAATTCCCGGATTCCACTCCATGCCAAAGAAGCGGCTCGAAGTGTTCGATACAAAATCGGATGTTTATGTAGCCGACCTTGAACAGAATACCATCATTGAATGTCCGTTGATTGCCGACAGCACCGTACTTGAGACATTCCCAGTGTTCTCGCCAGACGGGAAATACATTTATTACTGTGCCGCTGATGCTGATCCTATCAAGAGGAACGACATCACAGCACTGCAATACTCGCTTGTGAGAATACCCTTCAATACAAAGACAGGAACTTTCGGCGAAAAAACCGACACCATGAAAATACCAAACCACCAAGAAAGGTCAAAGGTCAAAGGTCAAAGTTCTAAGTCCTCAGTCTGTCATCCTAAAATAAGTCCTGACGGACGTTACCTGCTATATACCGTGGCACACTATGGCACTTTCCCCATAATGCATCCAGAGGCAGATCAGCAGATAATGGACCTCAAGACAGGAGCAATAAACACTCTCGACATCGTGAACAGCGCAAAGAGCGACACCTATCACAGTTGGTCGTCGAACAGCCGATGGTTCGTCTTCGCATCAAAGCGCGACGACGGTCTTTACGGAAAACCTTATTTCTGCTATATCGACGTTGAAGGCAAGGCGCACAAACCATTCGTGCTGCCACAGGAAAATCCCGAATTCTACGACAACTGCCTGAAGTCCTTCAACGCCCCCGAACTGGGGCGCGGCACTCTGCCCTTCGATGCCATGGACATAAGCCGCGTAATGAAGCAAGACATCATTACGATGAAGAAAAAGTGACATCTAAGAACCTACACGAGGGAAGAGAAGCGCAACAAAGAAAGCAGTACAGCAAATGCCTGCCCATAAAGGCTGGCAAAGGAACTCATTTCACTCTCGTCTGCACCCGTTCATCACTAAGTATCTCGTGCGCTGCTTCACGCGCATTGAACTCTACCTTGTTTTTCGTGAAATCAGGTGTATTGAACGAGTAAACCGTCTCACCATAGTACTTTTGCGGGTCGCGTTGCGGCAGCAGGAAGGGTTTCGAGAACCGCCCCTTGTCGTCTATCATGGCAAGGAAAAGTTGTGTGTAGAGACCATTCTCACGTCGCGAGGTGAACACTATCCAGTGACTGTTGGTGTTCCAGTTGTGGTAACTGTCGGCATCGGGACTGTTAATCTCGTCGAGAGGACGCGCCTCGCCAGTCTTGAGGTCGAGCAACCACTGGTCTGACTCCTTATGCCACACAGAGAAATATCCATAATCACTAAGTGTAAAAAGGATGTACTTGCCGTCATACGACGGTCGCGGCCACGTAAGGCTTTTCCCCATTTTCACGGCATTGAAAACGGTATCTACGTGATCGCCATATCGTCCCGTCTCAGGGTCGAAGGCTATCTTACACAGATTGTATTTCTCATCCTTGAAATGTGTGGGATACTCCTGCTGGAGGCAAGTCATGAAATAAATTGTCTTGCCGTCGGGTGAGAATACCGGCGTATTCTCTGACCAGTCGGGAGTTGAGATAAGAGAATCGCTGAGCACCTCGTGCGTATCAGGATTGTAAACGAAGATATCTGACGAGAGGTCGAACACCTCTATCCGCTCGCCTGGCACGACATGGAATCCCTGTCGTGTCTGATTGGTGGAGAATGCGCAATACTTGCCCGATGGATGCCAGTAAGGATATACCATTGAGCCACCCAACAGTTCGTTCTTCGCCTGCAGAAACTCCCTCTTGCCTCCCCGCTGAAACATTGTTGCGCCATGCTCTCCACGAATATGGAATACAAAATCCTCTGGATTTGTCTTGTTGGCAGTATGGCAGTTGACACACATTCCTGGCACACGCGTGTTCTCAATTATCTCATACTCTTCGAAGTTGGTGAGGTCGCGCTGATAGAGTCCCATGCGACTATAAACCTCATAGCCCGGCGCTATGCGTCGATAGGTGAGCCCCCATTCGTCGAGCGCAAAAGGGCTTACGTGGATGGCAAAATCCTTATACTGTGTCCATGCTCCGTCCTTCTTCACCGATACCGTGACGATGAGTTCGCTGCCCTTGTTTGTCTCCAACAAAGAGTGCCACTCGTCGATGTCAAAGTCAGCATAGTCGCCATTGGCGTTTATCTCGCCACCCTTCTTGCCTTTCACCACTACGTCCACTCGGTCGCAATCGCCCTTCATTCCGAAGTTCAGCGGTGCTATTCCCACAGGCACGGTGACATCTACATAATCGGGATAGATAGCAGGAGTGTCTGCCACCATTTGCGGATTGGTAGGATGGTCTGCACATGCTGCGAGAAGCAATACGACCAAGACAGAGTTTATCAGTGCGTGAGTTCGAAATTTCATGAGTTTGATAGTTTTTACTTTATTACTTGTCAACTTTATTACTTGCAACTCGTCAACTTGTCAACTCGTCAACTTGTCAACTCGTCAACTAATCTACTTTTTCAAAAGGTAATACCACACCGTGTTGCTGTAGTTTTGCAGTGCTGGCGACTGAGCACCTTGATTGTACGCCTGCATAAACCCTTGTAGGTTCTGCAACACAACCGGACTAACAGTGCCTTGCGGCATTTGCCTGTTGGCCTGCATATAGGCGAAGGCGATGGCTTCCTGCACTGCTCGCGGACGGAATTCCAATTTCTCGTTTACCAACTGTGTGTATTGCATGAAGCGATTGATGTCTTTATCAAGCAGAGGCATCATGAGAAGATATTGCACGGCCATCATATTATCTTGGTTCTTCATGAACAACTGACCGCATATCTTGTCTTTCTCTTCTTCACTGTATAGGAAATCTTCATCAAGTCTTATTTTTCTTAACCATCCGTATAATGGGTGTGCATTAATTTTGTCCTCCTTGTCTAACAATGCCTCGGTCTGCTCTGCCCATTCCTTGTAGAATAGTGTTTGTTTTAAGAATCCGAGATATTTTCTCGCCACCTTGTAGTGACCGTTTACAAGGTTTGTCTCTGCCAGACGTTTCATTGCCCTGACACTCTTCCTCTGGTCGGGCAACGACTCCATCGACTCCATGGCAAGTCGTTGCGATGTGTTCACTAATCCGAGATAGAACATTACCTCGCCCGTAAGTTGGTCGGCAGTGAAATGACGTTGGAAATTGGGCAGCAGTCCCTCGTGCCCATGTTGATAGAAATCGAAGATGCGTTCACACAGTTGTCCTTTCATGGCCAGAGCCAGATTAGTGGCGCATACGCTCATAGGCAGGTCAGGACGCTTCTGTTCCGCTTTTGCGAGTATGGCATCCCATTGCTTCGTTCTCACCAGATGATCATACTCCATCAACTCGTATTTACGTGGTTCGTAGGCTCTGGGTAGTGCCAAGCATGCTATCAATACCATCGCCACCGTCTGCACGATGAAGAGTGAATTCCGCCATTTCATATTGTCATGGAAGGCAGGCAAGAAACTTACCACAAACGGCAAAAGCACACAAAGCAATGGCACAATGAGCATCAGTACGGGCTGTACCGTGAGTAGCCTATAATAACCAATACCTGCGAAGAGACGGTCTAAAGGAAAAGGTACGAACTGCGCACTTATCAGTATGCATGTCACAGCCCATAACAAAACAAGAAGGGCGTTTAGGAGTTTGGGAGTTTGGGAGTTTGGCCGTTTCGACGTTTGGTCGTTTTGGCGTTTGGGAGTGAAAAAGTTCAGGAGTGCAACGAATAAGGCCACAGCAATGACCATTGGGCCTGCAACCCAGTAGATGCACGGAATAGCGACAAGGCATGCAACAATCTGCATTATCACTTTTTGCGGCCACAGGAGCATCGCTGTCAGGCATATCACCAATGAAACTATATAGGCGAGGAGCACACTTTCGTCGCCCATAAGTACCCAGAGCAGTATTGACGGAAGGAAACTCAGAGGATAGTATGCATCAGGGGTGTGACACCCGCTCCTGCACACTTTATTGAAAACAGCCCATGTAAGCCGTTGAGTCAACGCTAACGACACAGCAATCACCACGGCACCTGCAGTGAAACTGATGTACAACTGTACAAGCCACTCTGATAAATAACATGCCAAACCTCCGGGAACTGCCAGTGCCGAGGAGAAATAAGCACCACTGCCAATGAACAACTGGAACTGTTCTTGATAGGAAAGCACATAAGGATACTTCAGCCGCCAGAACAAGAAGACGGCAAGACCGAACAAAATTGTCAGTCCCCACTGGAAACATTGTTTACCATATCGCTTCATAGGTGTTGTTGAGTTCGTGAGTTTTTACTTGTTTACTTGTCAACTCGTTTACTATTGCACAAGTTTATTGAGGAAGTCATGCAACACGCCGTGCTTAAGGTTTCGGACCAACTGCTGTGTTCGCTTTACATATACCGCCTGTGCACTGTCCGCAGCGGCACGGTTATCAGCACGCCTGAAAGCAGCCATCTCGCTGTTGTGGCGCTCTGTCAGTTCCTTCCACTGTTGCAACGAGTCGTTCTGCGGTGTGCCCTTAGCACTGCTTGTAGAGGCAATGGTGACCTCCACTTCTCCTGGTTCGACTACTATGAGCAGCGGCTGCACATCGAGTTGAAGGAGGAAGGCGGTAAGCACTTTCGCCACCATCTGGGTGTCTGAACGGAATTCAAAGCGTCCGTTCTTTACAAGGACGGAATCAACATTGTTGCGGGTTGCATTATCAAAAGGCACGAGGAACACCCACTTCCCCTCCATCATTGAGTCGGGAGCAACGCCAGACACATGACATGTGTTACCATTCGTGTTACCACATTCCACAGTCACTGCCACAATAGCGACAAGGCAGCACAAAAAAAGCGATTTTCTCATAATGCTGCAAAGTTAAGATAAATAAATGAGAAGAACAAAAATAATAAAGGAAAACCACCCTGCCTTGCAGCGGAGCGGTTTTCCAATTACACATTATCTAATAACTATTCATCAACTTTCACCATTACCCAGAAGCATCCTTCCCATGTAGCGTCGTTAGTGTGCTGTGCTCGAAGCACGAGGTTGTCCTCGTCAAGCAACGTCACTTCATAACGTGTCGGGTGATAATCGCCCTGGTTAATCATTATCGGGTGAATAATGTTACCTGGTTCGGTGGTCTTCAGTACGAAGAGAACATTTGTCTCTGCATTCTCGGCAGAGAAGTCGAGAGAGAACGGACCAGAACCAGACTTGTCGCCGTCAGTAGCATCTTCCTTTTCCAACTTCTTGGTAAGTGTAGAGGAAACAAAGTCGAAGGTAAGAGTTCCCTGAGATCCGCCCTGATCCCAAACGGTGGTGGTCCACCATGATGGTTTCTTGTCGTTGTTACCGCCGTTACCCCAGTTGTTCTCGGGTGCCATAGTCCATGTCTTGGTTGCTGTCGGAGCCTCTACAGGATCATAGCCAGTGAGCAATCTGATGCCCTCGGGCAGATCGGAATAAGCCTCCGCAGTGAACTTGCCAAGGCTGAATGTTGCCTCTACACCACGTGCATCAAGGAAGTCAACAAAGAGTTCCTGCTCTTCATCCAGTGCATAAGTGACAATCTTACCAACATTAGTATTAATACTACTGCTACCCCATCTGAAAGTACATAGTGCGGGGTTGGTGTTCTTAGTGATATTGATACTGTTGCCAGGTTTGCCTGTCAACTGATCAATGGTTTGCGAAATGGTGATGTTCGCAACATTAAATCCCTTACCGAAATAGGTTGGCGCACCACTCTTACCGATACACAGACGATTCTTGATTTCGTCTGTGATGTATGAGATGGTATCAATCTGTACAGAGATTTCCTTTACGGCAGGATTGCCACCATTATTGGTTGCCGACACACGGATGATGTTGGTTCCCAACTTTGTGACATAGATATTTCCTTCGGTAGTAACCGTGTGTGTGGTACTCTCAACGAGTTGGTCTGCATCCCATGCCGTTACCACCGGAGAGTTGGAAGACACATGTATCACGTTACCGTTCATGCCATTCACCTCTTGAGGTGTGGCTGTAGCCTGCAACTGACTGATGTCAAACTGTGACCACTCGCTGCCTCCCTCTATCTCTGAAGGGTCGCAAGCAGTTAAAGCCAAAGCCAGCAAAGGCATTACATAAAATATCTTTTTCATATATTTTTCTTTATTATTGCTGTGTTAGACATTAACAGATTACCAGCCCTGATACTCAGAATCGGAACCTGCCCAACCTTCGTTCTGTACTACACGTCCCTGCAGTACCTGGTTCTCTGGCATCTTCTGGAATCCGGCAGTAGCATTGTAACGTGCTACATAGCCGCCATTATGAGCAGAGTTTACATCAGCCTTTCCGCGAGAATAGGTAGGCTGGTCTGTCTGCTTGCTAAGGGCATCGGCAGCAATGTGCCAACGACGGATATCGTTCCAACGAACACCCTCGAAAGCAAGTTCCCAGCGGCGCTCGTCCTGCAGAGCCTTCAGAGAGTAAGAACTAATGGGTGACAGACCGGCACGTGCACGCACCTTATTGATACCCTCTACATTTTCCTTCAACTCGCTCTGCATCAGCAGCACGTCGGCGAAGCGAAGCAGTACGAGGTCGTGGATATTGGAAGTCTGGAAGTTCACACCATTCTCCCATCCCTTGTCACCGTACATGAAAGCCTCGAAACATGGCTGATATTTTGTTCCGTCGAAGCCTGCGATGGCTGCCTGTTTCTTCTCGAACCAGTTGGTCTCCTGAATGAAGTCAGCCCATGTAGCACCGCCAAACTGATAGTTTGTCAGTTCGCGAACATCCTGGATAGACGCATCGCGACGCATATCTGAAGGCTCGGCAGCCTGCCAGTCGGTCACGAGGTTTGGAGCCACAGGACCTGCACCCCATCCCTGTCCGAACGGGAATGTCTGGTCAACATCCTGTCCACCGCGGATACCGAAGTGCAGAGCATATCCGTTACCATAACCGATGGTGGTGCTCCAAGAAGCCAACTTATTGAACTTGATGGCGAACATCGACTCTGGGTTAACTCCGTTGTCGTTCTCCACCCACGACAGTCCCTGACCAGCAGTGTAAGGATACTGTTCAACAGAATACCTGTTGGTGTAAGCCCACAAGTTGCGGAAGTCGGGAACAAGTTCATAACCTGAGTTGTTCACGCAGTCGTCAATGTAACCGATGACTTCCTGCTTGGTGAGTGTTGAGCCGTCAGCCAGTTCCACGCTCGTCAGAGGGCTGTAATTAGTACTTGTCAGCGCAGCGATGTCAGTACCATTGCCATAGAAACCGGTATAGAACAACCACACACGTGCGAGCATAGCCTCAGCGGTGTATTTGTCGATGTGTCCATCGGTGAGTTTCTTTGCTGGCATGTCCTTGGCAGCGTCGCGAAGGTCGGTCAGTATCTGAGCCCAGAGAGCGGTCACTTCACCCTGAGAGTTGTCATCACCCGGCTTGATGTTAAGAGGCACGTTGCCATACTGTGAAGCCAGTTCATAGTAGTAGAATCCGCGCAGGAACTTGGCTTCGCCCAGAGCCTGTGCCTTAGTCTCGTCGTCAAGTGCGGTATTTGGCAGAGCCTCGATGATGGCATTGGCACGTCCGATGCCCTCGTAGCGATCCTTATAGAACTGCTCGGTCATGTTGGCATTATAGTTACACAACAAGTCCATGGCCTGCATCAGTTTGTCGTTGGCACCGCCACCTCCGAGGTTATCGTCAGAGGCAAGCATAGAGAGATAGTAGAACGACATCTGAGGATTAGCATTCACAGCATTCAGGTTCTCATACACTGCTGCGAGCGATGCTGTGACATCCTTTTCTGTCCTCGGGAAGTTCTCCGTGGTGCTGTCGGTCAGGTTCTCAGAGTCGAGCGAGCATGACGTCACACTCAGGCCAAGAACAGCCGCAGCGGCGAAATATAATATTTTTTTCATCGTTATTCTCGTTTTATTTAGAATTTAATGTTAACACCAACCATGTAAGTACGCGGCAGAGGATAGTTACCAACGTCAACACCTGTTACCCAAGGCTCTTCGCTTTTGAGTGCCATACCGTTCTCAGGATCCATACCCTTGTAGTTGGTGATGGTGAAGAGATTCTGAGCGGTGAAGTAGAGGCGAAGTTGTGAGAATGGGCTGTTTTTCCAGATCTTAGTGAAGTCGTAACCCACTGTGAGGTTCTGCAGGCGGAAGTAGCCGGCATTCTCAACATAGAGGTCAGACACTTGCTGCCAGTTAGGACCACTGTTGCCAGGAGCCAGGAGAGGATACCTGTCTGAAGTGCCCTCGCCGTGCCAGTAGTTGTAAACCTCGGTGGTGTAGTTCTCATACTGTCCGTCGGTGAACTTACGCCATGAGCGAGCCACCTGCTGTCCCAGAGCGGTGTAACCTGTAATGCTGAAGTCGAAGCCCTTATAGTCGGCTCCCAAGGTCATACCCATAGTAACGTCTGGATGTGGATTACCCAGATCGGTCTTGTCGTCATCGTTAATAATGCCGTCACCATTAACATCAACAAACTTCAGGTCGCCTGGCTTGATGCCTGCACCCTGCAGAGAGTTGGCAGCATCGCCGCCACAGTTATTGTTCAGGTAGTCCTGCACATCAGCCTCGTTCTGCATTACACCTGCCGTCTTATATCCATAGAAGAATCCGATAGGATGTCCTTCTTCCATACGAGCCATAGTACCCGTGTTCTGTGCAAGGAGGTCGTTACCACCATTGATGTACTTGACAGAACCATTAATCTTGGTCACCTCATTCTTGTTGAGGGCCATGTTCCATCCTACGTTGTAGTGGAAGTCAGAACCAATCTTGTCGCGCCAGTTCAGAGCAAGTTCGATACCGGTGTTCTTCACAGTACCTGCGTTGCGCCACTGCTGAGCAAAACCGGTAGAAGCAGGAATCTGCACATAGAGCAGCAAGTCCTTGGTCTTCTTGTTATACCAGTCGAATGTTGTGCTGAGTCGGCCGCCAAGGAAGCGAGCGTCGAAACCGAGGTCGATCTGCTCTGATGTCTCCCATGTCAGGTCAGCGTTTGGCAGACGTGTAGAGTAAGCACCCTGTGTAGAGTTGTCCTTAGTGCTGCCGAAAGAGTAATTACCGTATTCGCCGTAACTGAAAGTAGTCATGTAGGCAAAAGCATCACCGATGTTCTTGTTACCATTCTGTCCCCAGCCGGCACGAATCTTCAAGAAGTCGAGCCAACTTGCGGTGCTCTCCATGAACTTCTCGTTTGTAACAACCCAACCTGCACTTACTGATGGGAAGTATCCCCAACGCTTGCCTTCAGCAAACTTTGAAGAACCGTCGGCACGGAGCACGAGGCTCAGCATGTAGGTCTCGTTGAAATCGTAGTTGATACGTCCGAAGTAAGACAGAGATGTCTCGTCGCCGTAAGGAAGACCGCTAACAGTAGCACCCGAACGGTCCTCAGTAAGACCAACGTAAGCCTGCTTCATGTTGCCGAAGATGCTTCCTGTAGAAGTAGCGTTCAGTGTCTCGCCGAAACTTGGACGACTCTGACCGTACTCGGTACCAACGAGCACGTCGAAGTTGTTCTGGTCGAGATTGAACTTGTAGTTAAGAGTGTGGGTCATACCCCAGCCCCAACCGTTACCAGTCTGCTGTGTCACCTGGTCAAGATCACGCTTGCCACCCTGGTCGTTGCTGTAGTAAACAGGCAGATATGAACGCCATGACCATGAACTGTAGTTGTAGTTCACCTGTCCACGATAAACGAGATTCCTGATTGGCTGAATCTCTACATATCCAACAGCATTGATGTTGAAATTCTTCGACTTGTTGTTTGCACTCTGGTTGTGCAGCATGTTATATACGGGGTTTGCCATATAACTGTTGAATCCGAACCATCCCGACTGGTCGAGATAGTCGTGTGCTGTCATGTTGCCTTCTCCGTCATACATAGGGATAAGCGGGTTGGCACGCAGCATGTTCGAAAGTTCGTTGCTGTACTGGTTGCCAATCTGCAAACCTTGGTTCTGACGATGCTGGAAATAGAGGTTCTCACCGAACTTTATGATGTCGAAACCCTTGTCCTCGCTGCGGAGCACTGCGTGCTCAGAGTTGAGACGGAGAGTGAAGCGGCGGAAGTCAGACTTTGCCATGTTGCCGAACACACCGTCCTGATACTGGTAGCCAATACCTGTAGAGAACTTCGAGATGTCGGAACCACCAGCCACATTGAGGGCGTGAGATGTGGTAACGGCGTTCTTGTTGCGGATGGCGTCAATCCAGTTGGTACCTGCGTTCTTGCCTGTCATGTAAGCCTCAAGCAGACCTTCGTTGACAGCCGTAGGACCTGTGGGGTTGCCATCGGCATCATAAGCCACCTTGAAGAATGAAGCCCAGTCGTAGTTGCTGCCACCGTTGTTGAGGTTCACCATATCCTGGACCTGCATGAACTGGCGCGCGTTGAGCAACTGCGGAACTTTGGCTACATTCTGCCAACCGATGTTACCATCGTAACTTACGGTAACCTTGCCTGCCTTACCTTGCTTGGTAGTGATAAGGATAACACCGTTAGCACCGTTGGCACCATAGATGGCTGCCGAGGCAGCATCCTTCAGCACGTCGATACGCTCGATGTCGGCTGGGTTCAGGTTGTTGATGTCGCCACCTGCCACACCGTCGATAACATAAATAGGCTTGGTGTCGCTGTTGGTACCAGCACCACGCACTGCCACTTTAAATCCGTCGCCTGGCTGACCAGAAACAGCCTGGATGGTGACACCAGGGCTCTGGCTCTGCAGGGCGCCGAGCACCTGAGTGGTGTTCAGTTTTGTGATGTCCTCACCCTTCACCTCTACGGTAGCACCGGTGACGAGTTTCTTCTTCTGGACACCATAACCCACAACAACCACTTCCTCGAGCATGTCGGCATCTTCTGTGATGTCAACACGGATTACAGACTGGTTGCCAACAACCACTTCCTGGGTCTTATAACCCACATAAGAGATTACGAGTGTAGCACCTGGCTGCACGTTGATCGAGAAGTTACCGTCGATGTCGGTAACCGTAGCGTTAGAGGTACCCTTCTCCATTACTGTGGCTCCGATAACCGGACCCTCAGCATCTACGACAGTACCACTCACTTTCTTTGACTGCTGTATTGCCTGCGGGGCAAGTTCAGACGAGGCGTATGCTGGGTAGGCAAAGCCCACAGTTGCACAAGCGCTCATCAGCAGCACTGTTTTTCTGAGATTAAAATTCATACAAAAAGTATCTTAGGTTAAAATGTATTAGCATTGTTTTTTCATTTTTAGAGTCCAAGGCGCGATATGAACACCTAAAGCCTCCCATTCCCTTCCTATATTATATATATAATAAGGTGGAACTAATGGTTATTACTGTTTTTTATTCTCTCATAGGCAATTTTGTCTTACTTTTAAACATTTTAGGTTACTATTATATTTAAGTATAGTCATTTCATAGAAATCTGCATCGATGTTCTCACGACTGAAAACAATGCATAATTTCAGTTTGCAAAATTAATGGAATTATTCTTAAACAAAGCATATTATTTTATCAAAAGTTGATACTTTCTTGCTTTTTAAGAAAAAAAGTGGGAGACATGTCTAAAATAACGCTAAACAAGACGAATAAGCGTAAACTCTACACTTTTGCGTATGTTAATTAACTTACACATTTATACGAAAACAAATGTTTTATTGCTCTACGGTTATATGGCTTTTGCTGAATGAGGAACGGAATATAGAGTTTCACAGACCATTATCGGCGTTTTACTTATTCTCAAAGAAGTATTTCGGGGCGTCGGAGGACGCTATGTTGAAGGCTGCTCCCTCCTGTGTGAGGCGGAACTCGTAGGAGAATTCGGTGCCGTTCTGCATGTTTCCAGAAACCAGATAAACGCCTGTTCCAGCACTCTCTTTGCTGAAGTTCACGTCCATGCGCTTCACCGTGCGGCTCTGGTTGCTCTTATCGACATTCTTCTTCAATGTCTCCGAGACATGTCTGAACAGCCAAGCCTTGCCTTCTTCGGCAGGAAATGCCGCCTCCTGCGCCGCTGATGCGCCGTCAGCACCCTGTCTGCTGCTGTCGGCAATAGCCTCAACAGCGATGTTCTCGGCAGTTTTCTCCACTTCCTTCTGTTTGCCTGTGCCCTCGCACGAGGCAATAATAAGCGCCACACCGAGCGCAATCGCAATACTAAATGGTTTCTTCATTGTGATAGTTTTATTGTCTCATAAGAGACTGAAAATAGTGTCACTTACGTTCATTTTCGCCATGCAAAGG
>ODAI011819255.1_pt1 | contig 17139 bp, 15 predicted proteins | sample 1539321 | NCBI WGS metagenome assembly ODAI01 (sample SAMN02144231, study PRJEB22623) | gut metagenome | biome: sheep rumen | host: Ovis aries | place: New Zealand | reverse complement strand
GCCAATGCCTTGGTTACAGGACTCTCGGCTTTGCTCGCTTCGACTGAAAGCGTATAGGTTCCTTCTCCCGCTCCTTCACTGACGGGTTCGGAAATCTCCTGTCCGCAAGAGGCTGTCAAAACGGCCGCGGACAAAAGAATGACTGAAAAACAGAATGCCCTTTTCATACGCTCAGTCCCAATTCTCAACATTCGCTTCACCATAATCCCTGCGGCTTGCCTGCAGGCTGCTGTCCAGCACGTGACACAGCATCTCCAAGGAAACTGTTTCCATCTCAGGAGCTTCATAAAAGACCTTCTCCCTGTCCATTTGTTTATTCTCGGTTTATACTGATAAAATCTTACAAAAATATAAAAACTATTTCTGCTGCAACAGCCTATAAGAAGAAAAGCACCTGCATTCCTGCAGGTGCTCAATCCTTCTTGCTCCCCTTCTAGGACTTGAACCTAGGACCCCCTGATTAACAGTCAGGTGCTCTAACCAACTGAGCTAAAGAGGAATTTTATTATCCCGTATCGTTTCGGGATTGCAAAGGTACGATAAAAAATGGTTTTCGCAAACATTTTTATCTGTTTTTTTAATATCTTTGTCTAGTTTGATTGCAACCCTATGGATATAGATCTCCTGTCTAAACTGGTCAAGGAATTGATCATGGACCATGACGAGGTGGCCCTTCCCGGCGTCGGCACTTTCGTTGCCGAGCTGGTTCCCTCCTCTTTCTCGGACAGGGGTTATACCATTAATCCTCCATACAGAAGACTCTACTTCCGTCAAAGGGCGAACGAGGACAACCTTCTGACAGGTTTCTATCTCAAGGCCAACAATCTTTCAGCTGATTCCGCAGAAGGGAAAGTCGCCGAGCAGGGCATGCTGGATTTCCTCAAAGAAATGAGGGAACTGCTTTTGGAAAAGAAGACTATCACCTTCCCCGGTCTTGGACGCCTCCGTTCCACACGTGAGAACAATTTCTTCTTCATCCCAGACGAAGACCTTGACATTTACCCGGCCGGTTTCGGACTTGAACCTATTTCCCTGAAGACCCACGAAGAGACTCCGGAAGAGGTTTCTGCCGCAGTCGCCGGCCTCGCATCCATGATAGACGAAGCGCCCCTGACCGAAGAAGCCGTCGGGCCTGACGAGGCTGCACCGGAAGAGCCTGTCGACGAAGGAATCGTCAAGGAAGAGGCAGAGCCGGCAGCTCCCGCTGAAAGTGTCGTTCAGGAGCCTGAAATCGCACAGGAAGCAGTGGTTCCTGAGCCTGAGGCCGAGCTGGAAGCAGAACCGGAAGCTGTGGTGCCAGAGCCTGAGGCCGAACCGGAAGCCGAGGTGGAACCCGTTAAGAAAAACGGCAAGGCCTGGCTCTGGATTATCATCGGGATAATCGCGGCCGCCGCAATTTTCCTGCTGGCCCTCATGATACTCGGCCGCGTCGCTCCGGACCTGGTCGACCGATTCCTATACTCGGAAGACGAGCTTCGGATCATCAATTACTGACAGTCCGTTATTCTTTCTCGAATTCCCACTTATCGGTCCTGAATGAACCGCAAGGGAGTCCGGCTCCGTTTACGAGGTTGCAGTCCGGATTGTCATGCCAGGCATATCTCACGGAAAGAGGATTCTCCACCTCGGAGCACTCCACCACTACCTCTTCCCCTTCGATCCTGGCTTCGGCCTTATGGAAGACCCTGTCAGGTCCCGCCATGGTAAATCCCCTCAGGGCTTTTCCGTCGGAAGTGGTCAGTCCGCCGTTAATGTCAGTGAACCTCAAACGGATAGCATTGCCGACAATCCTATATCCGGCATAATACGGACTGTCGCATACGACATCCATCCCGTAACTCTTGTTCATAGCCTGCAACGCCAGTCTCCGGCCTACGACGGTCTTGTTCTTCGGATGGGTGTCGTGGGGATCCCCCACATCTAGCAGGATGACCTCGCCGCAATGCTCCAGGTTCCTGGCGGTATTGCTCTGTACCTCGCGCATTTCAGCGTATCTGGACTTGGTGTCATTGGTATATACCTCGATGTAGTTGTGCAGGTTGCAGATATAGAAATCCAGGGGAAGCCCCCAGGCCCTTCTCCAGTCCCGGACAAGAAGGGTCATGAGGTCGCCATATTGGGACGTCCTGCCGAGATTCGCCTCTCCCTGATACCATATGGCTCCCTTGACCGGATACTTCGTCAGAGGATGAATCATGGCATTATATAGGTAGGTGGGGATGTTCGGGCCGATGAATGTCCTGTATGGCACACGCGGCAAGGAAGCCTGCCAGTCGGGAATCTTGTACTTCCACATCCCCGAGAGGTCTATCTTTTTGCCGTCAGGTCCCTGGACATAAAGCTGACGGCCGTTTTCTCCTCCGATCGAGCACTTCCCGGCATTATCAACGATCCTGAGGCCTATCACTGCCTTGCCCGGCCTGACGATGTTCCCTGGCACCTTGTAATTTCTCCTGTCAAGGTAATAATCTCCGTGTCCGACCTCGACGCCGTTGAAGAATGTGATGTCACGGTCGTCAACGGAAGAGAAATACAGGTCGAGGTCCTTTCCTGCCCATTCCTGAGGTATTTCCACCGTCTTGCGGCAATAATAGATACCGTTCGACACTATCTCGAGAGGCTCCTGGTCCTGAAGGAATCCGGGGAACCTGACTTCCCGCCAGGAAGAATCGTCATAACTGCCTAAAGCCCAGGTCCTCAGATCTTTGCCCTCATAGAACCTCTTCTCTGCGACTTCCGTGGAAGCTATCCATTCATCCAGTTCACGAAAATAACGTGTTTCCCTTTCTTTATAATCTTCGGGATACTGGGAAAGCATTTCAACGGTTTCACTGTATTCAGGCACCTGGGAAAGGCTCTCCTTGCTGATCCATCCCTCGATCTCGGTACCGCCCCAGCAACTCTCTATCAGCCCGATTGGAATGCCCAGCTTCTTATATAGCTCCAGTCCGAAAAAATAGCCCGTCCCTGCAAACTCGCGTACGCTCTCCGGATTGCTCATTTCCCAGCCCTTGCTCCTCTCCGTAGAGACCACCTCCGAAGGCCGCGGCGACATGCCGTACTCTATATGAAGAAGCCTCAGGCCCTCATATTGAGTCGATTCCTTCAAAGCCTCCTCCATGCCCAGGACGCCCTCACGGATCCGGAATTCCATGTTGGACTGGCCGCCGCAGACCCACACTTCACCGATCAGGACATTCGTCAGGGTGACGGGCTGCCCGTCGGATATGGTTATGGTGTATGGACCTCCGGCCTCGGGGGTGTCGATCTTTACCCTCCACTCCCCTGTCCCGGAAGCTCTGGTCCGCCAGGTCGTTCCGCTCCACGAAGCCTTGATTGTCACATAGTTGCCAGGAGTGGCAAGCCCCCTGAACTCGGGAGATGAATTCCTCTGGAGGACCATATTGTCGGAAAACAGGACCGGAAGCGTGACCTTCGCGACGGCATGGAAAGAAAGCGCCTGGACGGCGGCAAGAATGATGAGAATAATCCGTTTCATATTCCAAAGTTAACGAATAGGCATCATAGGAGCAAAAAAATAGTTAAATTCGCGGAAGCTGAAAACTAATGAAAAAGATTCTTTTCATACACGGACTGGCATCATCGGGAGCCTACAAGATGGCGGATACGCTCAGGATACTGCTCAAGCCCTGCACGGTAATAGCACCGGACGTTCCCATCGACCCGGCTAAGGCAATTGAACTCCTTGAAAGGGTATGCCTCGACGAGAATCCAGACATAATAGTCGGCCTTTCCCTGGGAGGATTCTTCGCCCAGAAACTCCGCGGACGCAGGAAGGTCCTGATCAACCCTGACTTCCACCCCTCGGTCCTTCTCTCCACCATGAAAGGAGAGAACGAATACCTTTCCCCCAGAAAGGACGGAGCCCTCACATTCACGATTGACGACGCGGTAATAGAAGGGTTCAAGAAATTGGAAAGCAATCAGTTCAACGACCTGGACGAGACAGAGAAGAGTCTCACCGCAGGACTGTTCGCAAAAGATGACGAGCTGGTTCACTGCGGGGATGAATTCGAAACCTTCTATCCGGGGATGCGCCATGATTTTCCCGGAGGACATCTCCCGGGATTCCCGACGGTAAAAGAGCACATAGCCCCTGTTATCCGCGAAATGATGGGATGATTCCCTGGTTTTTATTATATTTGGGGTAACAAACGCGAAAATAACTCTAAAACAAATAAAAAATGAGCAAAAGCAACCTTAAGGCCCTCCTGCCCGTAATGTTCGGATTCTTCATCATGGGATTCGTGGACATTATCGGAGTGGCAACAAACCACATCAAGGCGGATTTCGCCCTCAGCGACGTCATGGCCAATTCCCTCTCTACGGCCCTCTTCATCTGGTTCTTCATCCTCTCCATCCCAGTGGCAATGATGATGAACAAGATAGGCCGTAAATCGACCGTACTTCTGAGCTTTGCGGTGCAGACGGTAGCCTTCCTCGTGATGCTGGTGGACTACAGCATGACTACCGCCATCATCGCCATCGGCCTCCTTGGCATTGCCAACACCATCCTCCAGGTGTCCCTCATCCCCCTCGTGACCGACGTCGTGAGCGGAGACGCCCTCACCAGCACCCTCACCCTGGGACAGTTCGTGAAGGCAGTCTGCTCCTTCATCACCCCCATCCTGGTGGCAGCCTTTTCCGGAATGGCCTTCGGCTGGAAGTTCATCTTCCCCGTCTATGCAGTAGTTTCCCTCATAGCCCTGGTGTGGCTCTGGCTCACCAAGATCAATGAGACGAAGGCCAGGGATGCCAAGACCGACCTCAGCTTCGGCGGAGCCCTCGGACTGCTCAAGGACCCCTTCATCCTCCTCTACTTCCTTGCCATCCTCGTGCTTGTAGGCGTCGATGTCGGAATGAACGTCACTTTCCCTGCTTATCTCCAGGACAAGTTCGGTCTTGACGCCGCCGCCGGAGACCGCGGCAACAGTTTCTACTTCGCGGCAAAAGCCGTCGGAGCCTTCCTGGGAGGCATTCTCCTCATGAAGATATCCGAGAAGAACTTCTACAGGTGCAGCGTAGTACTCGCCCTCGTGGGCATCGCCGCCCTCACCGTCGTTCCCTCCAAGGTTGCTGCATACATCTGCGTCATCCTCTTCGGACTCGGCTATGCCAACCTCTTCGCCATCGTGATGTCCCTCGCCCTCAAGCACAGGCCCGAGAACGCCAACGAGGTGTCCGCCCTCCTGATGATGGGTCTCATCGGCGGAGCCATAGTTCCCCCGCTCCTCGGTGCAGCTTCCCAGGGCGCCGGCACCCATGTCGCCGCCATCGTGGTGCTGACCGTCATCTGGCTCTACATGTTCTGCCTCTTCGGCAGGGCTCTCAAGGGCAATAAAGAGAATTGATGAAGTTCATCCTCAACAACTCCACTGATCCCTGGTTCAACCTCGCTTTGGACGAGTATCTGCTGGAGAACAATCCTTCCGACGGGCCGTTCTTCTATCTTTGGAGGAACCGCCCGTCGGTCATCATAGGACTGAACCAGAACGCATACTCCGAAGTCAACATCGGCTGGATCAGGGAACACGGGGTCCGGCTTGCCAGGAGGGTGACAGGTGGAGGGGCCGTCTATCACGACCTCAACAACCTCAACTACACCTTCATAGGGAAAGGAGTGACTCCGGAGCCATTCGTACAGGCCCTGAGATCGCTGGGAGTTGATGCCACCCTTACAGGCAGGAACGATATCTTCGTGGACGGACGCAAAGTCTCCGGATATGCGAGAAGGGTGTCGCACGGGAATGAGATCGTCCATGGGACCCTGATGTTCGACGTCGACATCGATGCCCTCGCCAATTCCCTGAACGTCCCCGGCTCGAAAGTCGAATCAAAGGGTATCGCCTCGGTCCGAAGCAGGGTGGCCAACCTGAAGGATTATCTGCCCCCAGATACGACCCTCGAAACAGTGCGCTCCCGCATTCACGGCTTTCTCGCGGACGGCGACGGGGAAATTACCCTGACGGAAGATATGATGGCTGCCGTCCGCAAGTCCGCCGAAGAAAAGTTCTCCACTTGGGAATGGATTTACGGCCATTCCCGGCAGGCAGATATCATAAAAAAACAGAAACTCTCCTGCGGAACCGTGGAAGCCGCAATCAGCCTCGACCGCGGAATAATCCAGGAAATACATTTCAGCGGAGACTTTTTGGGCGGCCTGGCCGTAAGCGCACTCGAAAACAGGCTCAAAGGCCTTCGTTTCGAACGAGACTCCATCCTTGAGGCTCTCGCCTCCTTCCCCGTTTCCGACTGCCTCGACGGAGTAAGTCCGGAAGGACTCGTCGGCCTATTGACAGAATGATTCTCTCACCTTCCGATACAGGAAAAAAGCACGGTGACACATAAACCACCGTGCTTTTTCTATCATTAAAACCAGACCGCTAGCCTACTACTGGCTTGTATCTGGGAACGAGGCTCTTCATGAGGGTCCAGGCAAGCAGGTAGGCGATTCCGCAGAAGCAGAACACCATGAAGTAGCCCGCGGGCTTTCCGCTGAAACCCAGGAATGTGAAAGCCTCGCCGGCATTCTCTGCATAGGTAAAGAGGTTTCCGGCGACCTTCTGGATAATCATCGAACCTACTCCTCCCGCCATGGCGCCTATGCCCGTGACGGTGGCCACGGCACTCTTGGGGAACATGTCACCGACGGTACTGAAGATGTTGGCGCTCCAGGCCTGATGGCCGGCTGCAGCGAGGCCTATGAGGATGGCTGGCCACCAGGGAGAATGGACCCCGAGGGGCTGGGCAAGAAGGGCCAGAAGAGGGAAAAAGGCAAAAATAAGCATGGCCCTCATACGTCCCGGATAAGGATGCATTCCCTTCTTCTCCACGAAAATCTTGGGAAGATAACCGCCGAAGATGGAAACCACGGTCACGATCGCGTAGAGGGTGAAGATAAGCGCCTGTCCAAGAGGCTCCGTCATCTTTATGCCGAACTGGTTGGTAAAGTACGAAGGTGCCCAGAACAGGAAGAACCACCAGACTCCGTCGGTGAAGAATTTTCCGATGACGAAAGACCAGGTCTGCCGAAACTTGAAGCACTCCAGAAGGCTGAACCTGGGTTCTCCCGCCGCAGCCTTCGCGGCCTCGGCCCTCTCGCGGGCCTCTTCCTCGTCGTCCTGGTGTATATAGGTCAGTTCGGCTTCATTTACGAACCTGCTCTCTTCCGGCTTGTCATACATGAATTCCCAGAAAAACATCCAGATAAACCCGAGGCCGCCGATGATGATGAATGCCCACTCCCAGCCGAGGTTCTTGGCAAGGGGAGGGATGCACAGAGGAGCGGCCAGGGCGCCTACGGAAGCTCCGGCGTTGAAGATGGAGGTTGCAAAAGCGCGGTCTTTCTTAGGGAAATATTCAGCGGTAACCTTGATCGCGGCGGGGAAATTGCCGGCCTCGCCAAGGGCAAGGATACCCCGGCACAGGATGAACAGGTATACAGACACCGTCGCCACCATGCTCATTGCCTGACCGGTTACTGCCCCTGCCTTGAGCGCTGCGACTGAATCTACTCCGCTGACCAGATGGACGGTTCCCCAGCCGCAGGCGGCATGAAGGACGGCACCGAAAGACCACACTCCGATGGCGATGAGATAGCCCTTCTTCGTGCCCATCCAATCGACGAACTTGCCGGCGAAAAGGCAGAACACGGCATAGAGTATGGAAAACAGCGACGTTATTGTGCCGTAATTTGCATCAGTCCAACCGAATTCCGGCTTGATGAATCCTTCATAGGTGAGGGAAAGCACCTGGCGGTCAAGATAGTTCACTGTGGTGGCGACAAAAAGCAGCATACACAGCCACCAGCGCCAGTTGGTCATCAGTTTCTTTTGGGTACTCATGGATTATACTAGAAATTGAAATAATTCTTGGCATTGTTGTAGCAGATGTCCGACACCATGGCGGATATGCGGTCCATCTCGCTGGCTGGAAGCCTTCCGGACTCTACGTCCTGCCCGATCAGGTCGCAGAGGATGCGGCGGAAATACTCGTGGCGGGGATAGCTGATGAATGAACGCGAGTCAGTGAGCATGCCCACGAAACGGCTGAGAAGTCCAAGGTTGCTCAAGGCGTTCAACTGCTTGCGCATCCCGTCTTCCTGATCCAGGAACCACCATGCGGCGCCGAATTGCATCTTGCCCACCGACGAGCCGTCGTTGAAGGTATATGCCATTGTGGCAAAGACCTCGTTGTCCTTGGGATTGAGGCAGTAAAGGATGGTCTTGGCCAGCTTGTCCTCCCTGGCGAGGCCGTCGAGGAACCTGTGTCCGGCGGCAGCCGTCGGAAGGTCGTGGATAGCATCATAACCGGTATCGGGGCCGACCAGGTCGAACATCTTCGAGTTGTTGTTGCGGATGGCTCCTACATGGAACTGCTGGGTCCAGCCGGCTTCGGCATCCATAACCGCGCCATCGTGGAGGAATGCGCTGCGGAACTTGTCAAGGTCTTCAGGATCAGGCTGCCTGCCGCGAAGGGTATCGGCGAATATCCTCTCTATCTCGGAGTCCGTATAATCCGACGCATAGAAAGTCTCGAGACCATGGTCCGACAGTTTGCAGCCCATCGATCCGAAGAAGTCGTGCCTTTTCCGAAGGGCCTCGAGAAGGTCCTGATATGAACGGATTTCCTTTCCTGCAGCCTCCCCGAGTTTCAGCAGATAGGCGTTATAAGCCTCCGGATTCTCTATCGCCATAGCCTTGTCAGGCCTCCACGCCGGAATCACCTTGGTGCCGAAGGGGTGCCCGGCTATCATCTTGTGCCAGCGCAGGTCGTCGGCCGGGTCATCGGTGGTGCACACGACCTCGACCCCGAACCTGCGGATCAGCGCCTGTCCGCGGAATTCCGGAGTGGCAAGTTTCGCATTGCACTCTTCGAATATCTCCCTGGCGGTCTCCGGCTTAAGTATCTTATAAATCCCGAACACCCTTGCCAGTTCAAGCTGCGTCCAGTGATATAGGGGGTTGCGCATGAGATAAGGCATAGTCGCAGCCCATTTTTCAAACGTCTCCCAACTGCTCTTCGTCCCGCCGGTAAGGTATTCCTCCCCCACTCCGTTTCCCCTCATCTGACGCCATTTATAATGGTCTCCGTAATGGCCGTCCACCAGCCACAGCTGGGTTATGTCGCGGAACTGTATGTTCTCGGCAATCTGCTGAGGCACAAGATGGCAATGGTAATCGATGATGGGCATGTCCTCGGCGCTGCCGTGGTAAAGCTGCCTGGCGGTGTCGTTGGAAAGCAGGAAATCGGGGTTGATGAATGTCATTGTTCGATGGGTATTGAGAAAACACTGCAATTTAATTAAAAATCTGCATTTCCCAAACGTTTGCAAAATATTCGTATATTTGTACCTGATTAAAGAATGACATTATGAAAATCAACTGCGAGGTCCGCCATGCCTCTCATCCAGAAGATGCCAGGCGCTATGACACTTCCACCATCCGTGAGAAATTCCTGGTGGAGAACGTTATGGTTCCGGACGAAATCAACATGGTATATTCGATGTACGACCGCATCATAGCCGGAGGCGCTGTTCCTGTAAATGAGGAACTTGTCCTCAAGGCTCCGGATATCCTCCGTGCAGACTTCTTCACCCAGAGAAGGGAACTTGGAATAATAAACGTAGGCGGAGATGGAGTAGTTAAGGTCGGGAACGAGGAATTTGAAATCCCCTTCAAGGAAGCCCTCTACGTCGGACGCGGCAACAGGGACGTCTCGTTCAGGAGCATCGATCCTTCCAAACCTGCGCACTTTTATTTCAACAGCGCTCCCGCCCACCGCGAGACCGGCGTGAAACATGTCTCGAAGAAAGATGCCGTGGTGATGCATCTCGGGTCCCTCGAAGAGAGCAATGAACGCACTATCAACCGTTTGCTCGTAAAGGAAGTCGTTCCCTGCTGCCAGCTCCAGATGGGAATGACCGAACTGGCCCCCGGGAGTACCTGGAACACCATGCCCGCCCACACCCACGACCGCCGCATGGAGGTGTACTTCTACTTCGAACTTCCGCAGGACGCCGCCGTCTGTCATTTCATGGGAGAGCCCCAGGAGACGCGTCACATCTGGATGCACAACGAGCAGGCCGTGATCAGCCCGCAGTGGAGCATCCACTCAGCCTGCGCTACCCGCAATTACACCTTCATCTGGGGAATGTGCGGAGAGAACGACGATTACAATGACATGGACTGGGTAGACACCAAAGACCTCAGATAATGAAACGCCTCATTCTCCTCTGCCTTGCCGCGGCAGGGCTGTGCTTCTGCTCCACCCCCGGACAGAGGGTCAATGCACGATTCGTCCCCGAAAGGATGGACGATTTCGTTTTTGAGAATGATTTCTACTGCTTCAGGGTCTATGGGAAAGCCCTTGAAGGCAACCCCACCTCTCCCGGATTCGATTTCTGGGCCAAGAACTGCAAGGACCTTGTTGCAGACGGACGCTACAAGCTTTATGCGGAGGGCAGCGACCAAGCCTACCATCACAACCTCGGGAACGGCAAGGACTGCTACAAGGTGGCCGTGAGCCTCGGCGCCGGAGCCTCCTCCCCCTTCATAAACGATACCCTCCGCTATCCGGCTACCAATTACCGTTCCTATGATATAATTTCGCTGACGGCGAAGGAAGCCGTCTTCGTTCTCCATTATCCGGAATGGGAGACCTGCGGCTACAGGATTTCCTTAGATAAGAGATTCTATGTAAAGGCGGGAGAAAAGTTCTGCAAGGTCGAAGACACCTACACTTTTACGGGCCCCACGGAGAGCCTGACAATCGCAGCCGGCATCAACCGTCACGATGAAAAAGACCTGGTGGATGAATTCAACGGGAAAGACCGCATTGCCATTTGGGAGCACGCTTCCGACCAGTCCCTTGAAAAAGAGGACGGTCTCATCGGCGTCGCCGTCATAATGCCTGGGGCGGAGAAAACCGAGGTCGCCTGCGGCCATTCCCTCCTGGAAAAGACCATCCGGAGCGGAGAGACCCTATCCTATTCATTCAGCGCTGTTTGGAGCGAATTCTCCGTCAGCACGGCCGAGGAATGGTTCTCCATCGTCAAAAAACAATAATCCAGCATGAAAATAGTCTGCGACAACAAGATTCCCTTCCTGAAAGGCGTCCTCGAGCCATATGCCGAGGTTGTCTATCTCCCGGGAAAGGAGACCACACCCGATATCGTCAAAGACGCCGATGCCCTCATCACCCGCACCCGCACCATCTGCAACGAGGCTCTGCTCAAGGGATCGAAGGTCAAGGTCATCGCCACCGCTACGATCGGATTCGACCACATCGACACTGCCTGGTGCGACAAAAACGGAATAGTGTGGAAAAACGCACCGGGATGCAATTCCTGGTCCGTCAAGCAATATATCTCCTCCGTCCTCTGCACGCTTGCGAAGCGTTTCGGTTTCCGGTTCGGGGACATGACACTCGGTGTCGTTGGAGTAGGTAACGTCGGTTCAAAGGTTGCCGAAGCTGCGCGTATCCTTGGAATGAAAGTCCTGCTGAACGATCCCCCGAGGGCACGGGAAGAAGGACCGGAGGGATTCGTGAGCCTTGATGAGATCTGCGCCAAGGCAGACATTATCACCCTGCATACACCGCTTCAGAAAGACGGTCCAGACGCCACCTGGCACCTGTTCGATAAAGAAAGGATTTCCATGCTGCGGCCTGACCAGATACTTATCAACTCTTCCAGAGGTCCGGTGGTTGACAATGAAGCCTTGAAGGCGGCCCTCCTTTCCGGAGCGCTTAAAGCCGGAGTCCTGGATACGTGGGAAAAGGAACCCCAGTCGGACAGGGTACTTCTCGGCGCCCTGGCCATAGCTACCCCCCACATCGCAGGATACAGCGCCGACGGGAAGGCGAACGGCACTGCGGCAAGCGTAAGGACGGTGTCCGGATACCTCGGACTTCCCCTCACAGACTGGAGTCCCTCGGAAATCCCCGCCCCCCGGCAAAGCCTGGACTTCACCATCGATGCGGCTGGGAAAGACCTTCAGAACATCCTGATTGAAGCCATCCTGCACACATATGATGTAATGGATGACGATGCCGCCCTGCGGTCCCATCCCGAAGATTTTGAAAAGATCAGGGGCGACTATCCTGTCCGCCGCGAGCCTGCGGCTTTTTCCGTCCGCCTGGTCAACGCAACCCCGGAAATGGCCGGGTCCCTGTCCTCACTCGGGTTCAAGGTAATCTGATTATCCTAGGTGACCTGCATCGATTTTATAGGATAAATCGTTTGCAAACGTTTGTATTTTTGAAAATCTTGCTTTATATTCGCAATATGGATATTTCGTTGAAGCAAAATTGCAAGTACGCCTTGCTTGTTCCCACGAGCATGGGACTCCGTATCACCCCCGATAACGGACAGCCGGTTCATGCGAGTGACATATTCCACCTACAGGCCACCAGCGCCGAGACAAATGTCGCCAGTGTGGTCTCCTACCTCGGTCTACCCGTGAAGGTACTCACCACTTTTGTGAAAGGGAGCCCCTTCGCCGCATTCATCAAGGGCAACCTGCGCTCAAGAGGCATGGACTTCGAGGGACCGGAGGTGGAACAGGGAGGCCCGTGGGGCTACCGCCACCAGATCAACGTCGCGGACAGCGGCTACGGCCCGAGAGGACCGCGTGTATGGAACGACCGGGCCGGTGAAGTCGGAAGGACATTGGATGTCAAGGATTTCGACCTCGAAAGGATCTTCGGGGAAGAAGGTGTGCAGATAGTGCACCTTAGCGGCCTCATCGCCGCGCTCAGCCCGGGAACGAGCAGGTTCTGCCTGGAGATCGCCAGGGCCGCAAAGAAACACGGGACCAGGATCAGCTTCGACCTCAACTACAGGGCTTCCTTCTGGGCCGGCCGGGAAGATGAACTCCGCGGCATTTTCAGCGAAATATGCTCCATTTCAGACATACTCATAGGCAATGAAGAAGACTTCCAGCTCTGCCTCGGGATCAAAGGTCCGGAGGCAGGAGGAAAGGATATAGCAGCCAAGATCGACGGTTTCAAAGGGATGATTGCGGCAGTGAAAGCCGAATACCCTCATGCACAGGTATTTGCAACTACCCTCAGGGAGGTGGTGAACACCAATGAGCACCGCTGGGGAGCCATAATGCTCACCGGCGAGCAATGGCATGTAGTGGAGCCCCGGCCCATCCACGTCCTCGACCGCATCGGCGGAGGGGACGGTTTCGTAGGCGGCCTTCTCTATTCGGTGCTGAAAGGCTGGGACGAAGCGAAATGGATCCAGTTCGGCTGGGCCACAGGCGCTCTCGCCACTACTATGCTTACGGACTACTGCCAGCCTGCCGACGAGGACCAGGTCTGGAGCATCTGGAACGGGAATGCAAGGGTAAAGAGATAACAGTATTGACTTTATATATGGAAAAATCAGATATAGGACTCATCGGTCTCGCCGTCATGGGAGAGAACCTCGTCCTCAACATGGAAAGCAAGGGCTTCCGCGTGAGCGTCTTCAACCGTACGGTCTCCAAGGTGGAGAACTTCATGGCGAACAGGGGCAAGGGTAAGAACATCTACGGGGCGACGAGCCTCGAGGATTTCATCTCTTCCCTCAAGGCTCCCAGAAAGGTTTTCCTGATGATCAAGGCCGGGCAGGCCGTCGATGATTTCATTGACAGGCTTATCCCCTTGCTGGACAAGGGAGACATCATAATCGACGGAGGAAACACCCATTTCCCGGATACCCAGAGGAGGATGGAATATGTGGAAAGCAAAGGACTTCTTTATGTCGGTACAGGAGTATCCGGCGGAGAGGAAGGCGCCCTCCACGGCCCCAGCATGATGCCGGGAGGCTCCCCCGCCGCATGGCCCTGGGTGAAGCCTATTTTCCAGGGAATATGCGCGAAGGTCGCAGACGGCACACCCTGCTGCGACTGGGTAGGTGAAGGCGGGGCCGGCCATTTCGTAAAAATGGTGCATAACGGCATAGAATACGGTGACATCCAGCTCATTTGCGAGTGTTATTCAATCATGAAGAAACTCCTTGGCATGACCAATGAGGAGATGCACGAGACATTCGCAGATTGGAACAAGGGAGACCTTGACAGCTACCTTATCGAAATAACCCGCGACATCCTTGCAAAGAAAGATGAAGACGGGAAGTATGTCCTGGATTATATCCTTGACACAGCGGGACAGAAAGGGACCGGTAAATGGACGGCCGAAGCCGCGCTTGACGCCGGCGTTCCCCTCACCCTGATCGCGGAATCCGTTTTCGCACGCAGCCTTTCAGCACAGAAGGCAGAAAGGGTCGAAGCCGCCAGAATCCTGCAAGGCCCCTCCCCCGCAATTTACCCCGGTGACCGGAAGGCTTTCCTTGAAGACCTGCGCAAGGCGCTTTTCGCCGCCAAGGTGGTATCTTATGCCCAGGGATACAGTCTCATGAAGGCGGCAGCGAAAGAGTTCGGCTGGAACCTCAACTACGGAGGCATCGCCCTCATGTGGAGGGGCGGCTGCATCATCCGCAGCGTCTTCCTCGGCAAGATCAAGGAAGCCTTTGACAAGGATCCCGACATTACCAACATCCTTCTCGATCCCTATTTCACCGACAAACTCGCACAGGCCCAGGCCGGCTGGAGGAATGTGCTGGCAGAGGCCATCAGGAACGGGATCGCGGTTCCCTGCATGAGCGCCGCCCTCGAATACTATGACGGTTACCGTTCTGCAGTCCTTCCCGCCAACCTGCTCCAGGCCCAGAGGGATTATTTCGGAGCCCACACCTACGAACGCACCGACCGTCCGCGCGGAGAATTCTTCCACACCAACTGGACAGGCGAAGGCGGAGATACCGTTGCCGGGACCTACAACGCATAAATAACTAAAAACCAATAATATGAGAATTCAGAAATACTCCTTTGGAGTTGGTGACAGATTCTGTCACGAAGGCGTTGCCCAACTTAAGGCCCTCCTCAAGGCACGCGATGAATTCGGCGTGGAATTCGTGCCCGTATGGAACAAGTCCAACCGCGAGCATCAGATCGTGGGAACCGAACCCCAGGGGACACGTGACGAGGCAGATGCGGCTGTCAAGGCACTCGGATATACCGGACAGTACTTTGTGGACGCTGACCACATCAACCTGAAAACCGTGGACAGGTTCCTGGACTGCTCCGACTTCTTCACCATCGACGTAGCCGACTATATCGGCAAATCAGGAAGCATGGAAGATCGTTTCCTGCCAGCGATCAAAGAGGCAGGAAAGATATACCGTTACATCGCAGGGAAGAAAGGCGCTGATAACTTTGTCACCGAAGTTTCGATGGACGAGGTTGACAACGCCCAGACGCCCGAAGAACTCCGTTATATCCTGCGCGAGATAGCGAAGGAAGAGATTCCCATCCAGACCATAGCTCCGAAGTTCACAGGCCGCTTCAACAAGGGCGTCGATTACAGGGGTGACCTCCAGAGGTTTGAGAAAGAATTCGAAGAGGACCTTCAGGCGATCGACGGGGCCGTCAGTGAATTCGGCCTGCCGGACAACCTGAAACTCAGCATCCACTCCGGTTCCGACAAATTCAGCATCTATCCCATAATGGGCCGCCTGCTCCGCAAATACGACAAGGGTATCCACATCAAGACTGCGGGCACCACCTGGCTGGAAGAAAACATCGGCCTCGCCCTTGCCGACCCCGAAGCGTTGAAGCTGGCAAAACGCATTTACGCCAGCGCGCTTTCACGCATGGACGAACTCACTATTCCCTATGCCACAGTCATCGACATCGACACAAAAGAACTGCCTTCTCCTGAGGAAGTCGAAAAATGGGATGCTCAGACCTATGCCAGGACATTGAGGCACAACCAGAGGGATCCGCTGTACAATCCTTCTTTCCGCCAGCTCATCCATGTCAGCTACAAGATTGCCGCAGAACTCGGAGACGAATATTACCCGGCGCTTGAGAAGCACAGCGAAGTGATTGGAAACGAAGTGATCGAGAATATCTGCGACCGTCACATCAAAAGACTTTTCAGTATATAGGAGGAAGATATCATGAAGTATTCGTTCGATGACCTGAAAGGACGCAATTGCGTCATCACAGGAGGTTTCGGTGTGCTGGGCACGGCTCTGACACAAGGCCTCGCAAGTGCAGGTGTGAACACTGCCGTCATCTCCCGAAAGGCAGGAAGCAATCCCAAGGCCGACGCTATCGCATCTGAATTCGGAGTCAAATGCATCGGCATTTCCGCCAGCACGCTGGACCGCGAAGCCCTTGAGGCCGCATACAAGGAAATTCACGAAAGGCTCGGCAGGATTGACATCCTGATCAACTGCGCCGGAGGCAACTCCCCAAAGGCGACCTGCGCCGCGGAACAGATGACGAAGGACACTCCCATCGCAGAGACTTTCTACGGGCTCGACCTTGAAGGCTTCAAGGATGTCTTCGACCTGAATTTCCAGGGAACCGTACTGGCTACCATGATTTTCACGCGCGACATGGTGGAAGACGGGAAGGGCGGCAACGTGCTGAACATCTCCAGTATGAATTCCATCAGGCCCCTTACCAAGATTCCCGCATATTCCGCAGCCAAGGGAGCAATAAACAATTTCACGCAGTGGTACAGCGTCCATGTCGCCCAACTAGGGATCAGATGCAACGCCATAGCTCCCGGTTTCTTCCTGACCGACCAGAACCGCTTCCTGCTCACCGATGAAGCGACCGGAGAACTGAAGCCCCGCGGGAAGAAGATCATCGCCAATACTCCGACACATAAATTCGGCGAGCCCGAAGACCTGGTCGGTACGATGCTTTATCTCCTGAGCGACATCTCGAGTTTCGTCACAGGAGTCACGATTCCGGTCGACGGCGGTTACGCCGCCTTCGGAGGGGTATAGATTCTTTCAAGATGCAATAAAAACCGGCCCCGCAAATCTTTCAGGGCCGGTTTCCTTATTTACTATCAAAAGGATTACACCTCGTCGGGATGATCGAGGAGGTAGGCCTCCGCCTCGACGTTCCACAGACCGTTATGAGCCTTGACCATACGGTCGAGTTCCGCGTAGAGAGGCTTGGTTTTTCCGAGCTCTGCGAAATCGGCGATGGCAGTAAGCGGCATAGTGAGATGGGTGTATATCATCTTCTTTCCTCCCGGAATATT
>ODAI013503137.1_pt1 | contig 17142 bp, 14 predicted proteins | sample 1539321 | NCBI WGS metagenome assembly ODAI01 (sample SAMN02144231, study PRJEB22623) | gut metagenome | biome: sheep rumen | host: Ovis aries | place: New Zealand | reverse complement strand
TTTCTGCCTTAACCTTTTCCTTGAAGGCTGTTTCGTATTTCGCATGAGAACTTCTGGTTTTCAGACCTGCCTCTCCGTGATATTGGTAAAGTTTTACCCAATCCAAAATTACTGAGGGATGAATACCCATTCTTTCTGCTATTACATGTAGTTCTTCATCATGTTTTAAATACATCTGAACTACAGATAATTTGAAATTTACATCGAATTTTCTTTGCATTTTTCCTCCAAAAGTGTCCAACTTTTGGGGTTCAGTTCACCATTCCGGGCTCCCCTACGGTCGGTACTGCAAACGTTGCCTGCATCCCATAACTTCCGCTAGCGGAAGTTGCGCAAACGTTAGTTGCATTCGGAAGTTATAACGAAGATTACGACGTTTGCAGCACTGGCTTCGCCACCCTCCACGCTCGGCGCCGGGGGAAAATTAAATCATAAAGATTTTTTTTTACTAAATAAAGAATAATCTTTTGATTAAAGAAATGACAAAACAAGCAAACAGTATTACATTAAAAAGTATCAGGAGCGTTGCTCCGTAGTGGAATCTTTTGTTAAAGGGGGTAACTTATGAGTGACGGCAAGAAAAAAGCCCCCGAAGTGTTCGCTGCGCTTCGAAGGGCTCTTGCTGAAATCCTTGTAACCGTTATCAGTGCGCTAATCGCAGAAGCGATTATTCGCCTGATTTTCGGCTAACGGGGTGGTGCGGTAGGTTTAGAGAGCTTGCCGCACCTTTCACTTATATTTTACCCTCATAGGGGGCTTTATGTCAAACCAAACTAAACTCATTTTGAAAAATGTAATCAGAGGTATCATCATTGCCGTGGTGATTTTCATAGCTTGGAAAATATGGGGATAAGCGTAACAAAAAAATTTTCATCATCTTATTTTTCATCTGGCAAATAAAGCAAATAGGAATTTCCATCTCGTTCTCGTTTTACTTTACTATCTTTTTCTGCTTCACGAAGCGCACAAGCAACAACCTCAGAATCCCAATCGAAAAGAGCGTAAAATTCTGTTTGTCGGATTCCAGAATTTTCTTTAATTTTTCTCTCTATCTCTTTCCAATATTTTTTGTAATCAAAATTTCCATCTGTTGTCACAGCTCTTGTAAATTCATATTTTGGAATTTCCTCAATGTTGTCATCTTTTAGATAAAGTCGATATGTTCGACCATCTGGAACTCTCTTAATTTCCTTAAATTTTTCTGCATAATATAATGTAAATTGCAAGTCAGGTTTTGAAGCATTTAACATATTATAAAAGTCCGTTTGCTTTATACCATGACAGCTGTTTAGTCTTCTTTTTATATTTTCCAACATGTATTTATAATCTGTGTCGTTTTCATAAACATAACCGAATTGCCATTCATGCATAAGAAGAAATAATTTCTTAAATTTATCATGATTAATTTGTAACAATCTCTCTGAAAGATTGTCCATTGCTTCCCAATATTTACGCGAGTTTTCTGCATCTTTCGACAATTGAATGATATTAAAACAAAGAGATTCTATTGCAAAGTGCATTTGTTCAGCGATTTCTTCTTGTGAAAGATTCTTATAAGAATTTTCTTTAGAAATAGCATTTTCATATACAGAAGTAGCCTGTGATTCATATTTATCCAAATTGCTCATTGCATAGACTTGGGCTAATAAATTTTTTTGAAGATTCTTTGAAGGCATATTTCTTGGAGGTTGATTGCCTTTTGAATAAATGTATTCTACAAGCTCTGAAACTTCATTCTTTATATCTTCACTTACATTGATATTCGGAAGAATTTCTATTTTCCCCGTCTTAAAAAACTCTTTTACAGTATCAAACAGATTCATTTTTTGCTCCAATTAAAAATATAATACCACGAAAATAATGTGTTAACTATATTTTTCATTACACATTGGAGTTTGTATAAAAGAGAGGCTCTATATTAAAAAGTTAATTAAACTAAATAGTGATGATTGAGATTTTACAGAAAGGCGTTTGCTTCGCAAACGGTGGAGGTGTAAGGGAGAAATTTAAATTTGTAAGTGTCCCCTTCCCTGGGCCGGCAGGATTCGCCGCGACGGTCGCTGCCCTCCATGGCTGCTCCCTCTGCGGCGCCTCCACTCGCTGCCGCGTGCATCCCTGCACGCTTTTCGCCTGTCGGCGCGCTCGTTTCGGTTCGAATTCTGCCGGTCCAGCGATTCTTACTTAGTAATGTGCCGTTTAAAAGAGAAAAGGCCACCGTACTTAGTCTCGGTGACCTTTTAATTTTAAGACGCTGGGCCGGCAGGATTCGAACCTGCGGAATGAAGGCACCAAAAGCCTTTGTCTTACCGCTTGACGACGGCCCAATCTCAAAATGAGTATCTTATTTTACTCAGAATCCCCGCCAGTTTCAACATGTCCGGCATTGAATTCTGCAAGAATTTTATCTTGAAGCTCGTTTCGGAACTCAGGGCTGATTGGATGAGCAACATCCTTGTATTCGCCGTTTGCTGTTTTGCGGCTTGGCATTGCTATAAACAAACCGGTTTTTCCTTCAATAATTTTTACATTATGAACAACAAAACAATCATCAAAAGTTACAGTGACATAAGCACGTAATTTTCCTTCATCCTCAACCTTTCTGATTCGTAATTCGGTAATCTGCATTCTGACCTCCGCACAAATTAACCAACACTAAATAGTAGACACAAGTTTACAACACCATGTTTCAGCAAGCGAATTATAAGCTAAATCAGCTTGTTCTTTTGAAGTAAACACACCAAATACCGTCGAACCTGAACCTGACATTTCAGCATAACGACAGCCAGTTTTTTTTAAGGCACCTATTGCATCACGGATTTTTGTATATTTATCCGCAATAACAGGTGTAAAAGTATTAATAAAAGTCCATTTCTGAATTGATTTATTATAAATAAACTCATAGTCAGAAAAGTCTGGACTAATATTTTTTTTGCCTTTATTAAAGGCTTCATCTACCAGGTCATATGCTTCTTTAGTAGAAGAATGAACTCCCGGAAAAATCATCAAAAGCCACAAATCACTGCGACCTTTTATGTTCTGTACAACTTCCCCCCTGCCGCTTACAAGGGCACACCCGGAGCCGTTTTTATCACAATGCATAAAAAAGAAAACATCACTGCCGGTCTTTTCTGCTATGCTGTCATACTGCTCAAGGCTAAGCTCCACATTACAAAGCTTTTCCATTCCCCGTATGAAAGCTGCGGCATCAGAAGAGCCGCCTCCAAGACCTCCGCCACTGGGAATTCCTTTTTCAAGGATAACTTTTACCCCTCTGGTATTCCCGGTAAGCTCACAGAATGCATCATACGCATTTGTGATAGTATTTTTTTCCGGCAGCTTCATAGAAGCACACTCTACAACACAGGTCTTTTCCTCTATAAAAGACAGGTGCAGACTATCATACAAATCTACCGTCTGAAAAATACTTTCGATACAATGAAAGCCATCATTCCTTTTTGGAAGCACATTTAATCCGAAGTTAACCTTAGCAAAAGCTTTGACGCAAATTTCCTGTATCATTTTTAAAATTATACTTCATTTTAGATAGAAGTCAAAATAATTATAAACAAAGCGTTAGAAGTTACTAAAATCTCCGCTTTCAGAGATTTTAGCAAAAAGATTAATTATTTTTTAAAAGACTTTTGAGAGTTGTCAGAAGAATAGGAATATTATAAGGCTTAGAAAGATAGGCATTCATGCCGCATTCAAAAATCTTTGAGCGGTCATCACCATATATATTGGAAGAAACAGCAATAATAGGAATCTGCGCCTTTTTTTTGTCAGAAAGGGAGCGTATCTGCCTTGTAGCTTCGTATCCATCCATATTAGGCATCCGGGTATCCATCAATATTATGTCATAGAATTCCGAAGGACTAAGCTTCATTTTTTCAAGGGCTTCCACACCATCGCGGGCAAGGTCTACGACAAAGCCTGCATTTTCAAGAATGTCACGGGCAATAATCTGATTTGTTTCTGTATCCTCGCATAAAAGAACTTTTTTTCCGGTAAAATCAACATCGCGGTCATCATAGTCTTTTTGCATAAGAGGAAGGGTGCAGATGCTGAAAGGAACCTTAATTACAAATTCACTTCCCTTTCCTTCCTGACTTGAAACAAAAATATCACCACCCATAAGATTTACAATACGCTTTGTAATTGCAAGTCCAAGTCCGCTTCCCTGAGACTTTGCTTCAACACTTAACTGGTCACAGGCAAATGGCTCAAAAATCACGTCAAGGAAGCCTTCGCTCATTCCAATTCCGTTATCCTTTATGATGATTTCAAAAAGTGATTTTGGCTCGCCGGAAGTTTTACCAAAATATTCAAGCTCATTGATTGTAATGGAAATTTTTCCACCGTAAGGAGTAAATTTTATTGCATTACCAAGAATGTTCAAAATCACCTGCTGAAGTCTCAGCTTGTCTGTAATTATATTTTTGTTGTTAATATTTTTTTCAAAGCTAAGATCAAGATTTTTTTCCCGTATCGACTGCGAAACAATTGCTGTAATATCCCCTATAAGTGACGGCAGATTAACTTCATCTTCATTCAAAAAAACACTTTCAGTTTCAAAGCGGCTGATATCAAGAATGTTATTAATAATAGAAAGAAGATGCTGACTTGAAACAGAAATCTGCTTGAGATAATCAGAAAGCTTTTCCTTACGGTTGATATTAAGAGTAGCAAGAGATGTAAAACCCACAATCGCGTTCATCGGAGTCTGAATATCATGGGACATATTGTCAAGAAAGATTGTTTTTGCCTTGCTTGCGGATTCAGCGGCAGAAAGAGCCTTTCGGGAATGACTTGCATAGCGGAAGGCAAAAATAATCACAACAATTGCGGCGGCAAGAAGAAAGAGAATTATAAACTGAATGTTGTCTTTTATAAAATCAGAAAGTTTATAAGCATAAAGACTTTCTGTGTAACGATAAGCCAGATTCTGGGCATACTCAGAACCAATAACATTTATTCCGCGGTTCAAAAGCTTCAGAAGTCCTTCATTTCCAATCTTAACACCAAAGCAGCGGGCATCGGGAGCCGTAAGCTGGCGGACAAAAAGCTTTTTATATCTTCTGTTTTTTAAGATGTCACTTCTTAACCCGTTTATGGTTGTACAGTGAACTTGGCCGGAAAGAACGGCATCAAGACATTCTTCTTCACTTCTGTAAGGAATAATTTTTGCATCCGGGAAGTTAGTCTTAATATAATAATACTGCATGGTATTATTCTGATTTGAGGCAAACTTAAGTTTTACAGGCTTAGCAGAAGCTGATTCAACGGTATTAAAGGGAGTAAGGGGCGCTAAGTCAGAAGATGTAACCAGAGAAACTGACGAATAAACAAGGGGCGTAGACTGATAGATTCCGTTTTCCTCTGAATAGAAAAGGCCGCCGCCTACAGGGAAAACCACATCCACATAGCCAAGCTCCATTGCATGAACCATTTCATAATAGCCTTCGTAACCGGTATAAGTAATTTCCTTGCTGGCAATTCCAAGAGAGCCCGCAATTCTGGATAAAATATCCTTTACAATTCCGGTAACATTACCGTCGGCGTCAGTACCACTATATGGAAGATAATTATCAAGATAACCGATTCTGAGCGAAGGATGCTCTGCCATCCATTTTTTTTCAGTTTCAGAAAAGGCTCTGCTGGAAACTGTAGAATGATAATACTTGGCCCTGAGAGCCGCAAGATAATTAGGCTCATCAATATCCAGAAGAATCTGAGCCTGATCCAGTTTATTAAGCAGGTCAGGACGTTTTTTATTTACACAAAGGAAAAAATCTGTATTTCCAAAATGACAGAGAACTTCTGCATGGCGTTTTCCGTAAGTACCGTCGCCTTCTGTTGCAAGAATATCTATTTTATTATCATCAAAGGCCTCAAAAAGATTGTCATAGGAATGAAAAATTTCAATATAGGCTTGAATCTTATTTGAAGTCAGAAAGTTTTTAAGAACATCTACCATGGCGCTGTCAAGAACGCCAATTTTCTTCCCATTATAAGTCTGAACATCTGTAGAAATTTCAGAATCAATAGAGTGTTTCAGGAGGGTATAATTTTCTTTTCCCATGGGCTTACTTGGATAGCTTATGTAGTCTTCCCTTTCCTTTTTCCAGGCAAGTCCCGCAAGTAAATCAATTTTTCCATCAACAAGCATCTGATAAAGCTCTGAAAAGCTTCCGTAAACGTAATCATATTTCCAGCCGGTGTATTCAGAAAGCTTCTGATAATATTCATATGCGTAGCCTTTTTTTATGGCTCCAGTTTCTGCTCCTTCCTGAAAAACTTCATTTTCATAATAGCCGACACGAACTTTCTCAATATTTTCCTGTGCATACAAAAGTCCTGGAAAAAAGAGGAAAAATAATACTGAAATTTTCTTAATATTTTTCTGCCAGAATTTCATGCGCATAGTATATTCATAATCATCAAAATAATAAAGATATGCTGTTTTTTTCATATTTTACAAGGACTTAACTTGAATTCATTTTTGAAATTTTATATTATTATAGCTCACCGACTTTATTAAGCCGGTATAGAATAAAATTTATGGAGTTATAAATGGCTACCAGAAGAGAACCTCGATTTAAGGAATGTAGAAGATTAGGGGTTAACGTTTGCGGTGATCCAAAAGCATTGGACAGAGCTAACGACCCAGCATTCAAGAGCAAGAAAAAGAAGCTTTCTGACTATGGAATGCACTTAATCGAAAAGCAGAAGGTAAAGGCTTATTACGGAGTCCTTGAGCGCCAGCTTGTTAAGTATTACGACCGTGCTTCTAGAAAAGCAGGAAAAACAGGTGAAAACCTCATCGTTTTACTTGAAACCAGACTTGACAACCTTGTTTACCGCTTGGGATTTGCAAACTCAATCCGTATGGCACACCAGATGGTAAGTCACCAGCACATTCTTGTAGATGGAAAATGCGTAAATATTCCGTCTTTTGAAGTAAAGGTTGGACAGGTTATTTCTTTGAAAGAAAAAGCTCGCAAAAGCTCACAGTTCAAAGATACATTCCTTGGAGACAACAAAGCCGCACTTCCATATTTGGAGCGCGATGAAGAAAACTTCAGCGGAAAATTGATCAGTATGCCGGAACGCAAAGACATTCCTGTACAGATTAATGACCAGATGGTCGTAGAATACTACTCAAAGTAGTCTTTTGCGTTTCTTCAAAAAGCACTGTCACACGGCAGTGCTTTTTTTTATATTCAATTTGTGTTAGTATGTGCTAATTACGAGGCAAAATAATGATTTATATTAAGAACGAAGAACAGATTAACGGAATCAGAAAAGCATGCCACCTTACAGCCGACATGTTCAACGAGCTTATCCCAAAGATTAAAGCCGGAATGAGCACAAAAGAAATCGATAACCTTTTTAAAAATTATATTATCGGACACGGCGGAAAGCCTGCCTGGTACCGCGAAGATTTTCCGGGCGCAGTCTGCATCAGCGTAAACGAGGAAGTTATCCACGGAATTCCTTCTAAAAAACGCATTGTTCAGGAAGGGGACCTTGTAAGCCTGGACGTTGGAATCGATCTGGACGGATTTATAAGCGATACAACCCACTCCCTTCTGATTGGAAACGTAAAACCAGAGGTTAGAAAGCTTCAGAAAGTAACAGCAGAATGTCTTGATGCGGCAATCAAAGCCTGCGTTGTCGGAAACAGAATCAGCGACATTTCAAATGCAGTTTATGAAATTGCAAGCAAAAACGGATACGGCGTTGTTTACGATTACTGCGGACACGGAGTCGGCATTGACGTTCATGAAGACCCTAGCGTTCCAAACTGCCCTAGCCGCGGCGCAAACCCACGCATTGTTCCGGGTATGGTTCTTGCACTGGAGCCAATGATTAACATGGGAACAGCAGACGTAGAAACCGCAAAAGACGGCTGGACAGTCCTCACCGCAGACGGCAGCGTTTCCTGCCACGAAGAGCACACCGTTGCAATTTTTGAAGACCACACAGAAGTGCTTACAGACCTGGATTACTGCGGAAAAAGCGTCTTAAAATGAAACTTTTCCCTTTAAGGTGAGGCAGCTCAGGTCTTTATACATTCCGTACAGGCCATTTTTTCCGTCTGCCCCCTTAAAGTAAAGGTTTGCAACAAGCCCCAGCTTTACAGCGTCAGAAAGATTATATTCACAGGACATTTCTGCCGTCGAAGAAAAATCCCTCAAATCAAGAAAAGCAAGAGCCGAGCAATTAAGATTTTCATTGAAAAAGCCTTTTTCTACGGTCAAAGAAAGCTGGTGCTGGAATTTTTTTCTGTCCAGATCAGATGAATCATTGAAAATACAGTCAGTAATATACTGGAATGTAAGCATCCAGCCGCCACTTGGAGTCCAGTCAAAACCTAAAAGAGACACAAGCTGCTCACATTTTTTTGAAGAATCAAAAGCTTTTTCATCCAGCTGTCTTGCGGCCTGATAAGACGCAGAAGTCTGAATGTTGCGCTGAGGGAAAAAGGCACTTTCAAGGCGGAAAACAAAATCACCGGCAGGAATTGCGGCATCGGCACCAAGCATAGCCATCCTTTTGTACTCGCCGTTTACATTAACCTTTCCAGATTCACTTATATTATAGCTTGTGAATGGAAGATCATCCCAGCCGTAAAATCCGTAAAAGGATAAATCAAACTTTGAAAAATACATTCCGACTCTGGCAGCATATTCACTGTTATAAAGCTTTAAGTCCGGAAGAGAAAAATCACTCTGGCGGGTTGGATTATTCAGCTCGTAGCCTTCATAGGATGAAGGAAAAATAAGGCTTCTTAAAGGACTCTTTTTTGCAAGCGGCAGAGTGCTGGGGGTAAAAATCGGAATCCAGTAAAAATCGGATTGAATCCAGTCCCCCATAAATGAAAGCCTTAGGGCATCAATTCCCAGTCTGCTTTCCTTGTAAGTCTGGGCAATCATATTTGATTCATCCTGAGGACAAAGAATATCCGTAATCTGAATGCCGTCCGCTTTACCCCAGCCTGTTATCTGCCTTCCGGCGCGCAAAGCCCAGACACCGCCGTTATAATCAAAATAGGCTTCCTTAAGCTTAAGGGCAAAAACACCGTCATCACTCACAAAAGAAGAAATCCCGTTACTTGACTGACTTTGACAGCCATCCGCAACAAGCACCGCATTCAGATAAAAAATCGTTTCATTCAGGTAGGCCTTAAAAAGATTATCAAATGCCAGCTGCCCCGCAAGAAATTTTCCGGCATTATCCTCGGTGTAAGGAAGTCCGGCTCCAGCCAAAGTTGTAAGGCTTCCGCTGTAATCAAAATCCTGGGCAAAAAGCAGGGAAGAGCCTAAAATTATACTTAAAATAATTTTTTTCATTATTTTACCATTTCCCTTTCAAGCGCACTTACAGTAAAAAGATTTGCATCCAGAGGAAGGTCATATTTTACTTCGGTCGCTTCATAAACTGTCTTATGATTGGTAATAATATTAGTCATTGTCATTTTTCTTACAGACCAGTAGCCGCTGCTTTGCTCAATATTTTCGCAAAGCAACTCTTTAAATTTGTTTCCCTGACGGTCAAAATATTCGCCTTTACGGGTAACATAATTGGATTTTTCTATCCACATGACACGACGGCTGATTTTTGCATTTTTATCCTTTGCCGTGTATTCCAGAATCCAGCAGTCCACACCATCAAAAGTTTCTGAACCTAAAAGCTTAAAGCTGTCCTTTCCAAGACTGCGTTCGCCCATATCATCATAGGTGAAATCTGTTCCCTGAAAATCATCATCCTTGCTTGAGCCGGAAACGCGGCGAACTTTTTTCATGGCCGGAAGATAAAGCCAGCTGTCACTATCCTTTACACTTCCATCAGCATTATCAGGATAATCAAAAGAAAGATAACTTACGCCCGCAACATCCTTTGGACTTCTGAAAACCGTTACATTTTTCTTAACAGGTCCGTCATGAAAAGCATAGCTTGCAATCTCACGCAGGCGGCTTTTTCCGTTTTTATCGATGAGGGTAAGACTTGCGGTAATATAATTTGTTTTTCCGTCAGGAAGATCATGAACTTTTTTTGCGATTTCCTCTGCTGTCTGTGCAGACAAAGAAAATCCTGCAGAAAGTAAAAGTGATGTTAAAAGAATTTTTGTGATTTTCATTATTTTTTCTCCTGTTTAAATGGTTTTATTATATAAAGCAGAGCCGGTGTAATCGTATAGTCTGCAATAAGGGCAGTGGAAAGACCGATTATAGAAAGAATTCCGATTATAAAAAGATAGTGAAGCGGACTGAAAAGATAAACTGCAAATATCGAGCAGAGGATAAAGGTGCTCATAAACATTGAAAGGCCAATTTCGCGGCAGGCTTCTTCCATTGACTTCTGGTAGGAACCGTATTTTTCAAGGCCGCCCTTCAAATGAGTTGTAAGGTGGATTGTGTCATCTACCGCAATTCCAAGAATCATCGGCATTACAGTTACGGTTACAAAATCAAGAGGATATTTAAAATAACCTATTACAGCACCAATCAGAATTACAGGGGCAATATTTGGAATCATGGCAATAAGGCCAGTTTTTATACTTGAAAAGGCAATTATGAGCATTATTGCGATGACGATAAATGAAAAACCAAAGGATTTTAATTCTCCACTCACCATTCTGGAGCACATTTCGGCATATTCAATCATATCACCTAAAATACAGCATTCCGCATCCGGGAAAAGCTCTGCCATTTTTTGATTTATAAGGTCAACATTTTTTACTGCTTCATCTTCAGAAAATTCCTTCATATCAATGCTGATATTTGCAACACGGAATTCATCATCCATGTATTCAGAAAAATCACGGGGCATTTCAATAGAAGAAAGTTCCATAAGCTGGGCAAGAACATAGTCGTCTTCAGGAAGTGAATAGTATTGATCCTGCCCCTCATTTAAGGCCCTGTACATTTCCTTTAAAATATCAGTTACGGAGCTTACACGCGGTTTTTCACCAGAAACTTTAGTAAGGCTGAGCTTTCCAAGAAAATCTTCAAAGTCAGAAAGTGCGGCCATATTTTCAGGCTCCTTAAAAGCGTCAGGCTCATCGAAGGTAATCATCACAGAATAGCTGTATTGATTTCCAAGCGTTTTATCAAGGAGAGCTTTTAATTCCCTTGTATGAGGAAGCTTTAATCCAACACTATTAAAATAATCAATTTTTGGCCGGATCAGACAGATTCCCGGAATGCAGACAATGAATAAAAGAGCTGTCAAAATCACAATAAGACGGCGTTTGTTCCATGCTATGTCCGCCCATTTTGCAAAGGCAAAATCAACCTTTGTACTTCCGTTTTCTGTTTTTTTGTCAGGAGCCTTATCCTTCCCAAAAGAAAGACAGATTGGAATCAGAATTGAAATATATAAGTAAACCGCAAGAACCACAAGAGAAGCTGTTTTTCCCATCCAGGCAACAGGTTTCATATCAACAAGGGCAAAACTGACCAGAGAAGCCATTGTAGTCAGAACGGTAAAAAATACAGGCCAGCCACATTCTTCAACAACGTGGATTGCAGATTCCTTTCTTTTTCCAGTCCGCCTGAATTCAATCTTATAGATATTGATGTAATGAATTGAATAACCTACAGAAAGCGCCATTCCCAGCAAAATCGGAAGGGTCATCAGTGACAAATCAGCTTTGACATTAAAATATGCCATTGCACCAAGAACACTTGCAATTGCCCCGCTGGTAGCAAGTGTCGGAAGAATTACGCCAAGAGGCTTCCTTACAAATATAATAAGGAAGATTATCATTACAATAAAGCCGCCGGCAATTCTGACAATATAATCAGGCATTTCATAATACTCATCAAGAAAATCAAGATAAGGCTGCCCGCTTCCGTAAAGATGGAATTTATCAGATTTAAATTCCTCACTGTTTATAATATCAAAAACTTTGTTTCCTATAGCGTAGCTTTCTTCATCTCTGTCTCCTTCATAAGGATAAAGAGACAAGGAAATCCAGGTTTCTCTTGAATCAGCGCTTACCAGAGTATTCAAAAGTGCATTTGTTTTTTCACTTCCCCTCATTATAAGCTCACGTTTTTTCTGAAGCTCATTTTTATCAGAAGGGATTCCATTTGCAAAAGGCTTTACAATTTCAAAGCCCTCTTCATTTCCGACAGGCACATCCACTTCTATTAAGGATGTAAGATTTTTTGCCCGGGGAACTTCAGCAAGCAGCCTCTTTCCAATCTGATCAATTACATGAAGATTTTCTTCAGTAAAAACATCATCAGCTGTCATAAGAATTGCAACAGAATGACTGTTTCCAAAAATCTTCTCATATCTGTCCTTATTAATCTTGATTTTATCAGAATCACCGTACCAGCCGTCGCTTCCATTTACAATCTTAAATTTTCTTAAGCCTGAACAGCAGACCGCACTAAGAAGGATAAAAAAAATCAAAACCGCAATTCTGTATTTGATTTGAAGTTTTCCAATTTTCAAAAAGTATGCATTAATTACCGAAATATTCATAACAAAATGATATATCAATTTTTTATGGAAAGCAAATTTTTATGAATTAGCGGCATTAAAACAGATTTCGGCAGTTGCCTCGTCGCCGATGCGAAGATATTCTTCTGCCATCTTGTGAAGAAAAAAGCGGTCAGCAGCCTTTCCAAAGCCTAAATCAAGGGCCCGCTCGTAAACATCAAGGGCCAGCTCATCATTTATAACCCCGTCGATATTGTTTTTTAAGATGGCATAAGTAAAATCCATTACCTCAGGAAAGAAAAGCTTAAAATAATTGAAGGAATATTCCATTTTGATTATCTGTTCCAAAAGAAGAAAGGCGTCATAATATTCCGCACGGATTACAAGCTCTTCCGCAAGAATATAGCCGTAATCCATAAAATCTTCGCGGGAAAACCACTTTTTCAGGGAAAAATCCGCATGACTCATCTGCATGCGCTTGAATTCAGCAACAGCCTCATCTTCCTTCTGATGCATGAGGGTATAAAAAATCAGCTTGGAACGGCTTTCTTCGTCCTGACGTTCCGACAACCATTTATAATAATCAAAAGTATCACGATGCTGATAGTTGCGGCCAAAGCGCATAAAAAAGGATTCATCAAAAATCGTGCGCTGGCGGGCATCCGATAAAACCCGGTAGGCTGTAACAACCTTTTCAAATTCGTCGCGGCGGCTTACATCACCGGTAAGGTCAGGATGGAGAAGTTTTGCTTTTTCACGGTAAGCGCGTTTAATTTCGCTTAAAGTCGCATTCTGGCGGACACCAAGAATCTTATAATAATCAGTCACGACCGATTATTATAGTACATTTAAATACTTTTGCGAAGCAAAAGAGATGGCGACAGGAAAATCAACAATTATATGAGCATTTTTATCGCCATCAGAAGATCTTAAACTCTGCTTCAATATTCGGCTTCTGAACAATCATTACAGGACACTTTGAATTGGAAAGAATCGAAGTTTCGGCTGAAGTTAAAAAATTGTGCTTGATTCCGGTTTTACCAACTTCGCGGATATTTCCGCCAAGAAGAATAAGATCTGCATCAAATTCTTCGGCAGCTTTCAAAACCTCAGAAAATACCCCGCCCTTTCTCAAATCCTTCTGGCACTTAACCCCTTTTGATGAAGCAAGCATTTCCACATACTCAAGATAGCGTTTTCCGTCCGCTTCCAATCTTTCTTCCAGATCCTCAGAAACAATCAGCTTATTTATAGAAAGAAATTTTATCGTAGCAGTATCTATTACAAAGACAAAGCGGATTTCGATATTATAGATTTTTGACATCATTACAGCATACATTGCCGTTTGAATTGATGACTGCTTTCCATTTACTGCAACAACAATTTTTTTGAAAAAACTTTTTGCCATTATCCTTCTCCTCTAATTGTCTCCGTTACGTTTTTTCAGAGCCTTAAGAACAAAGGTATTATCTCTTTCGCGCTCTTCAAGAACACTTTCGATATATGCTTTTGTTTCCTTAGTCTGAGGAATAATCATTTTATCAAGGGCATTAACACGCCTCTGTGTTTTACGAACCTCTTCTGCCAGGCGCCAGACTATCGTTCTGATAGAAGCCATCTGGGTAAGCAGGGAAAGAAGCTCGAAAAATCTGTTTATGACGGCATCGGTATTGGCGTAGGTTCCGTTGAAGGAATAAAAAAGCTCTTTCTTTGGAAGAGAAACGTCAATCGAAGAAAAAGGCATTCCTCCCACCGTTACTTTTTTTTCTGTCATTTCAAAATCATAGTGAACGGCATGAGAAATACGCTCAATCTGGTCGGCACCATCAAGCATGAGCATGCGTTTCAGGGCCGGATATGCCTGCTGAGTGACCTTTTCAATATCCTTTTCCAGAACCTTTACCTGTTCAACCATGTGCATGAGCTCGCGCACAAGGATTTCGCGTTTTTCTTCCAGAAGCTCATAGCCGTTGGTAGAAACCGCCAGCTGTTCTTTCATTGCGAGAAGGTTAGATTTTGTCGGCGCAATATTAAGCTTAGCCACTATTCTTCCCCTAAATATTTTTCAATAAACTCAGGCTTAATTCGGGTCAATTCTTCACGAGGCAGTTGGCTTAGCAGCTTCCAGCCCAGATCCAGAGTCTGTTCGATTGTGCGGTCTTCAAATTCATCCTGCCCGAAAAATTCCTTTTCCAGCCTGTCGCCAAATTTAAGGTACTGGCGGTCAAGCGGACTGAGCTCTTCTTCACCAATGATTGCGGCCAGGTTTCTGATTGATTTTACCTTAGAATACGAGGCAAAAAGCTGACTGGAAACATTGGCATGGTCTTCGCGGGTCATATCCGGGCCGATACCGTCTTTCATAAGGCGGGAAAGAGACGGAAGTCCCGAAACTGGCGGATAAAGTCCCTTCTGGCTCATTTCGCGGTCAAGTACAATCTGGCCTTCTGTGATGTAACCGGTAAGGTCAGGAATCGGGTGAGAAATATCATCGTTAGGCATTGTAAGGATTGGAATCTGAGTGATTGAACCTTCACTGCCCTTGATTTTTCCGGCGCGCTCGTAAAGCTCTGCAAGGTCGGAATAAAGATATCCCGGATAGCCCTTTCGGCCAGGAACTTCGCCGCGGGTAGTTGAAATTTCACGCAGGGCCTCGCAGTAGTTAGTCATATCTGTCATAACAACAAGTACGTGCATTCCTTTTTCAAAGGCAAGATATTCGGCGGCGGTAAGGGCACAGCGCGGAGTGATGATTCGCTCGATGGAAGGGGCATCTGCAAGACTCTGGAACATAACTACGTTAGACAAAACGCCAGATGCCTCAAAAGTGTCTACGAAGAATTTTGCAACGTCGTATTTAATACCCATTCCGGCAAAAACCATTACGAATTTTTCATCGCTGTTGCGGAGCTTTGCCTGGCGGATAATCTGAGCGGCAAGCTTATTGTGGGGAAGTCCGTTTCCAGAAAAAATCGGAAGCTTCTGACCGCGAACCAGAGAGTTCATTCCGTCAATTGCAGAAATTCCAGTCTGAATAAAGTCGCGAGGATAAATTCTGGCATAAGGATTGATAGGAAATCCGTTTACGTTCATCTTTTTGTCAGAAACAATAGCAGGATATCCGTCAATCGGTTCACCAAGTCCGTTGAAAACACGTCCCAGAAGGCCGTCCCCTACACGCAGCTCCAGCGGCTGGTCAAGGAATTCAAAAGAAGTCTCATCAAGATCAAGTCCGGTTGTAGAACCAAAAATCTGAACGACAACTGCATTTTCATTTATATCTACAATCTTACCTATTCGTTTTTCACCCTTACGGTCGCGCACGCAGACAGTTTCATTGTAAAAAACGTTTTCCGTTCGCTTAAGGATGACAATAGGTCCGTCAACGGAAGTAACGCCTCTGTATTCAATACCTTTCATATCTCATTCCTCCAGCCTAAACGTTCGCATTTCTTACCGAATAAGTGCGTTCTATTTCGCCAATCTGAGCATGAAGATTGTCGCGAACCTTTTCAATTTTATCCATTTCATCATTGCGATAAACCATCTTGATTCTGACAATTTCATCACAAACCGGAAGGGAAGCAACCTTTACAAGCGGAGCTCCGGCCTTAATGCAGGCCAGGGCAAGCTTAAAGTAGTCCATAATCAGTTCCAGAATGGCAATCTGTTTTTCAGGCGAACAGTATTTATCAATATCGTCATAGGCATTCTGCTGTAAAAATCCGTTTTTAATCATGTCGGCAACCTTAAGGACAAGACGCTCGCTGTCAGGCAGGGCATCAGGGCCAATCAGGCGGACAATCTGCTGCAGGCGGTTTTCGTTTTTAAGCAGGTTGATAGCCTCAAGACGAAGAGTTTCCCAGAGGGGATTGTTTATTTCCCACCAGTCTTTAACTTCGTCAGCGTATTCAGAATAGGAATCAATCCAGCCGATTGCGGGATAGTGACGGGCATTTGCAAGCTCGCGGTCAAGAGCCCAGAAGCAGCGGATAAAGCGCTTTGTATGCTGGGTAACAGGCTCAGAAAAGTCACCGCCCGGAGGCGAAACCGCACCAATAATAGAAACACTTCCTTCCTGTCCTTCAAGGCTGGTTACGCGGCCGGCCCGCTCGTAGAAAGAAGCAAGGCGGGTCGGAAGATATGCAGGGAAACCTTCCTCCGCAGGCATTTCTTCCATTCGGCCCGAAAGCTCTCGCAAGGCTTCTGCCCAGCGCGAAGTGGAGTCTGCCATAATTGCAACGTGCATTCCCATGTCGCGGAAATATTCTGCCAGGGTAATTCCCGAGTAAAGGGAAACCTCGCGCGCCGCAACCGGCATGTTAGAGGTATTTGCAATCAAAATAGTACGCTCCATAATAGAGCGGCCTGTTCTAGGGTCAATAAGCTCAGGGAATTCAGAAAGAACCTCTGTCATTTCATTACCGCGTTCCCCGCAGCCGATGTAAACAATAAGGTCTGCATCGCACCATTTTGCTATGGCGTGCTGGGTCATGGTTTTCCCGGTTCCGAAACCGCCCGGAATTGCGGCCGTACCGCCCTTAGAAAGAGGGAAGAACACGTCAATTACACGCTGACCTGTAATCAAAGGCTCGCTTACGCCAAGTTTCTGTGCATAAGGACGGGGTTTTCTTACAGCCCAGTAGTGGGAAAGTCTGATTTCTTCATCAAATTCTGTAGTAGCAA
>ODAI010996773.1_pt1 | contig 17147 bp, 16 predicted proteins | sample 1539321 | NCBI WGS metagenome assembly ODAI01 (sample SAMN02144231, study PRJEB22623) | gut metagenome | biome: sheep rumen | host: Ovis aries | place: New Zealand | reverse complement strand
TCTTTTCGCACACGGGACATTTGTAAATGCTTCTGCCGTAACGCTCCATAAAAATCCGTTCCGGTTCGATTTTCAGCACACTGCTGTGAAATCTTCTTTTTATCAGTTCCAGCTTTGAACCGCATACATCACAGAATTTCTGAGTCTCTGTAAGGTCTGTCATGGTATTTTTGACCGGAAGCTACTGTGCCAGTTCTGCTTTGGTTCTTTTCTTCTTTCTGGCATGGGCTTTTACAATAATCGTTTCTTCTGTTGGCTCATGGTACACACCGCCGGATTCCGCTTCTGCTTCATTCAGGACATTCGGCAGCTCCATCTGACCGTCCGTCAGATATTTTTCCTGTTCACTCTTTCTTCCGAACAGGGCTTTGTTCCTTTTCAGAAGCTGCTCCATCAAGTTGTCAATTCTCTGTGCCTGAAATTCTGTTTTGGTTTTCAAGCTGTCATTCTCTTTTTTCAGGTCAGCGATTTCTTCTTTCAGCTTTTCATTTTCTCTTATCAGTTCTTCTCTTGTCATGAAAAAATCGCTCCTTTCCTGAAATCCTTTACCATTTCTATTATATCATAAAAATGGCTTAATTTCAAGCTTTCAGAGCGATTTCTCATGTAGATTCTTTAACCGTTTCTGTGGAAAATTCAGTACAGATTTTTCTTCCCCGTATTCTTCCGGATGGCTTTCGGCTGGTCAACTGAGAGTCCCTGCATCAGCCAGACAAACTGCTCCTGTGTCAGCTTTCTGACCTCTGCTTCATTTTTCGGCCAGCTGAATTTCCCTTCATCCAGTCTTTTATACAGCAGCACAAAGCCGTTTTCATCCCACAGCAATGCTTTCATCCGGTCTCTCCGCTTTCCGCAGAACAGAAACAGACTATCCGTGTACAAATCCAGTGAAAACTGACACTGCACTATCGCTGCCAGTCCGTCTATCGATTTTCGCATATCCGTATGTCCGCACACAATGTAGATATGCTCCTTTCTGATTCCTTTCAGCATTCCAGCATCCCCCTCATTAGTACAAGCAGCTTCTCAGTTTCCATACTTTCCGGAAGTTCCACTTCCAATCCGTTCTTTCTCATGACCACTGTTCCGCTTTCCGGCTTTGCCTGTTCAGAAACTGTACTGATTTCTTCTGATACGCTCACCGGCACAATGCTATGCTGTTCTGCCTGTTCCAATACTTCTGTCCGCAGTTTTTTCAGCCTGCTGTAGTATGTGTACATGTTGATGCCGTTTTCTCTACACCATATCTTTACCGGCTTTCCACTGTTCTAACAGGTCTGCACCATTGCCAGCCATTCCTGACGGCGTACTTCTTTCTTTACTTCACTGATTCGTTTCATTTCCTGATACACCTCCTCCGGACTTTCCGTCCTTTGAGGTCATTATACTACTTTTTCATTCCTTTTCACAGCCGTTTTTTATTGATCGCTTACGTTCATTTTAGGCACATCATTCTCCAATTATTTTATAATTATATCCTCAACGAAAATCAAACTCCAAACTCTTTGACCTTTCTGTAAAAACGGTTAGGTTTCATACCGAGTTTCTTCATAGTAAAAACTGCCGTCTGTTTTCCAGCTCTCCATTTGGCACATTCTCTCCGAAACTGCTTTCCATCCACAGGCATAGGCTGTCTGCCCTTATATTTTCCCTCTGCTTTTGCGATAGCGATACCCTCACGCTGCCGTTCACGAATCGTTTCACGTTCCAGTTCTGCTAATCCAGCAAATACTGTCAGCATAAATCTGCCTTGTGGAGTAGTCGTGTCGAGCTGTTCTTTCAGGCTGATTATTTCCACTCCCTTAGCTTGCAGTTCAGGCACAAGACGAAGCATATCCGAACTGCTACGAGCCAGACGAGCATATTCAGACACCACTACCACATCACCATCACGCACATAGTCAAGCATCCGTTTCAGTTCTGGACGGTCAGAAGTCTTTCCGCTGCACTTGTCAATGAAAATTTTGTGCATTGGCTGACCGAAGTTTTCAAGTGCTTGCAATTGTCGAGCCTCGTTCTGGTCTGTGGTGGATACTCTTACATACCCAATATAAGTTTTTTCTACCATTTTAAATGACCTCTCTTTTTTATTATTTTTAGTAAATTTTGTAAATTTTTGTTAGCCTGTCTAACAAAATTAAGGGAAGAAAAAAATTTTTGAAAAAATTTTCGGCATTTGGATACGGTGGATACTGTGAAAATTTTCAAAGTTTCATATTTTCTGAAATGCACCGTAACCACTTAAATTTTTCTATTCTTAGCCATTTTTGAAAATGGATACGGTGGATACCGTGAAATTTTAGAAATGGATACGGTGAATAACCTGATTTTTCTGTCCGATATAAGTATATCATACCTGAAAATATATGTCAAATATATAAAGCGGACTTATATGACACAGAATAAGACTTTTTTCGGAGCGTGTACCCTTATGAAAGGCATTGTGGATACGGTTGGATACGGTGGCTCTGCAAACTTTATATATATTTTTTCTTTTGGCTATATATATTGTCTATCTACTCTTTTTATATATAAAATTTCTGATATTTTTATAAAAAGCACCGTATCCACCGTATCCAGATAGAATATATAATTTCAGAAATAACGTAATATAGCTAAAAAAATATAATAAAAGTGGATACGGTTAACAAATAAAACACCGTATCCAGACCGTATCCAACCGTATCCAATTTCATACTTAATCATGTAGACAAAAAAATTTATCTGAAAAAACCAAATCGCCTACTTGTACTTGACAAGCAGGCGACGGCATGGTATAATGGACTTATAGACTATAGTGCCAGTGCGTCTCACTTCACTGACACGAATATTATGAGGTACCATCTCAAATACTCATCTACTCACCCATTTCTTATATTATAACATATGAATGGCACGCTGTCAAGCGGAAAATATTATTTTTTGGTAGAAATATAATTTTGAGTTGTGACCTCCGAAAGAATACGGAGGATTTTTTATGCAAATTTTTAAATTTGACCCGAACACCGTAGCCAAAGCAATCAGACTTTTGCATCCGAATGGAGAACTTTTTGAAATCCGTATCATCAACGGCAGCTACAATGCCAGCGGATATTTCATGAATGCGGACACGGCTATCAAAGCATTACAGAACTATCAGACGGGATACAAGAAGGGCGAATTAGCACAGGCATCTAATATTTTCATCACCATGAACCCTGTGGATAATGCTTGCTATGCCAGAAAACAGCATGATAAGTTTGTCGAGAACGTGACACCGACCACAAAAGACAATGAAATTGCCCGTCTGCATTGGTTTCTGATTGACTTAGACCCGAAACGTATGTCAGGTGTGAGCAGTTCTGATGCGGAACTGGAATCAGCCAGAGCTAGAGCCAGAGAAATTTACACGTTCCTGCAGTCCAGAGGTTGGCAGAATCCTATTGTTGCAATGAGTGGAAACGGTATGCACCTTGTATATCGCTATAATGCGGAGAATACTGCCGAAAACGTGGCTTTATGGGAAACTGCCCTGAAAGTTCTACATGAGAAATTCAGTGATGATAAAGTTGATGTGGATACGACTGTGTATAACCCTGCCCGAATCTGCAAACTGTGGGGAACATTGGCACAGAAAGGCTTTTCCATTCCTGAAAGACCGCACAGAAAAGCAAATATTCTGGATGCTACTCCTGAAACTCCGCAAATCAATGATATTTCCTGTCTAAAAAAGTTGATTGACGAGTTTCCGCTTGCTGTGTCTGAACCTGTAAAAATTTCTGCCCCTGCTCCGACCGTTCCGGCACAACAGCAGACAAAATCCAAGAAAAAAGGGCAGTTTGACCTGAACGAATTTATTACTAAGTACAGTATTCCGGTACAGAGTGAATCAAATGGGGCAGATGGCAGTAAAAGATATGTTCTGGAGCATTGCCTTTTTGATGAAACGCATAAGGGAAAAGATGCAGCCATTATCCAGAAAGCAGACGGAACACTCTGCTACCATTGCTTTCATGCCAGTTGTGCGGACAAGCATTGGAAAGATGTTCGCTTGATGTACGAGCCTGGTGCTTACGACCGTGTACAGAACTCCCCTGAAAAGAAAGAAAAGCCGAAATCTCCGTATGATTTTGACGGCTCTGGTATGCTGACAATTGAGAATCTGGAACACTATCTTGAAGTTAAGAGGTATCAGGTCAGATATAATATTGTCAAGCATGAAATGGAATATCTGGGATTTCCTGATTATTTTGAGGGGGCAGAAAGTAATCTTGCACCTATTTTGATTAAGAATGAATTACAAAAACACCTGAAAAAGTGTAGCATACAGAATGTTATGGATTATCTTGAAGATATAGGCAGAAAAAACAGAGTGAATCCGATTTTGAATAAGATTCAGTCCGTAAAATGGGATGGGGTAGACCGTATTCAGCAGATTTATGATATGTTCAAGATTGCCGAAACGGACACCTTGAGCAAAATCTTATTCAAAAAGTGGCTTATGCAGACCGTGTGCGGACTGTATAACACTATGAAAAATCCGTTCTCTCTGGATATTGTGCTTGTATTTCAGGGTGAACAGGGTGCAGGAAAGACACGTTTCTTACAGCATTTAGCGGATTTGCACATGAACAGAGCTGACTATTTTGGCGAGGGTGTATGCCTTGACCCCCGAAATAAAGACAGTATTATTGAGGCTACTGCAAAATGGATATGCGAATTAGGCGAAATTGGCAGTACCATGAAGAAAGACATTGATATTGTCAAGGCAGTTCTCTCCAGAGCATATGACGAATACCGCCCAGCCTATGCCAGAAGTGCAATCCGTTATGCACGAATGACTTCTTTTGTGGGAACTGTCAATGATGTGGAATTTTTGATTGACCAGACCGGAAACCGCAGATTTGCGACAATTCCGCTTAGTCCTGATGTCAAAATTGATGTAAAAAATCTGAAAAATTTTGATTCTCTGCAACTCTGGGCGCAGGTCTACACTCTGGTTCAGGCGGCAATTGAGGAGGGCGAAACCTATTCAAGCTGTTTCCGTCTTACTGATGAGGAAAAGAAAGCACTTGACGAAAGAAATAATTCGTTCACTAAGCCGATGAAGGGCGAAACAGAGGTAGAAGATATTATTGCAGACCAATCCACACCAGAACAGGGCTGTGAAATTAAAGAAGAAGAAATGACAACGACTGAATTTAAATCTCTGTTCCCTGAATTATCCAAGTACAGCACATCACAAGTCGCAAAAGTCCTTGAAAAATTAGGCTATACGATGTACATTAAGCACTTTACTAAGCCTGACGGTTCACGCAGTTCAAAGAAAGTCAGAAAACTTCCCCACAAGTATCACATTACATACGGATATAATCAATCATCCGGAAACTATGAATCAGTCGGAATTTAAATCCCCAATTTAATTGAAAAAAATTAGCCTACTTGTAGGTTTATTTGTCATGCCCTGCTGACTGAAAAGAAAAAAATTTGTCTTTCCTCTTGACAATTAGTGTAGCATCATTCTATAATTACTTAATAAAGCATTATTGAAAGCGAGGTATCATTATGTCAAAGAACTTATTTTTAGTTGCAGCCGAACGGACTGAATGTCACCAAAGTATTTTTGAAGAAATGACAGAAACGGAATCTATTGATATGAGAATCCTGAAAGAACCCAATCAGAGCAGACTGCATCCGGCAGGGAAAGTCATTGTTGTTGTTAAGACAATGGAGCAAGCCGAAAAAATCAGACAGCATTGTGTCAATCAGATTCAGCAGTCCAACATTCGTATTGAGGAAATTCTCAAAAAGACTGCCCCTCGTTATGAAATCAAATACAAAATCAATATTGTAAGGGCGAGTGGTGATGTGTTCCTGTCTGTGCGAGATGCAGACAGCCGGAAAACTGTAAGTGGCAGTGATGTTATAAAAACTCTGCAATCGTTTCTGGAACGGCTTGATGAAAACAAGGAAGATGATAAAGCAACAGCAGAAATTATCCGGAAAGATATTCAGAAAATTCAGAAGAACAAAAAATACATATGGGCGCATTCTACCGGAAACAACTATCGTATAACTTATTATGATTCTGATAATTCTAAGCGAGTTCAGGCAAGTGTTGGGAATGTCATGATTGTGGTCAGCGATAGCCAGACGAAAATACAGAATGCACCGGAAAGAAAACAGCGGACAGATAAAAAAGAGCCATTATTTGTGATTCGCTTACCGCTTTTCGGAATTGTTTCAGTCTATCCGACTGAATAAAAATTTTTGAAGAATTGTTTAGCAATTTGATTTTTATTAAACAGTAATTGCTTATTCAGTAATTAAAGAATGTCCATAACCAGATGAGTTATGGACATTGAAATTAGTCTGACTGATTCATTACATTTTCTGTATCGTTAGAGCCGTCATTGTTTTCAGTATCGTTCTGTTCTGGTGTTACTTCCGGAGCAGGCGAGGGCAAGTTTCTGTTCATAGCAGAGGTAAAATATTTTCCGTTTCGTTCCTGTTTTTCCAGAAATTCTTTCAGCCGTTTCTCGTCACCTTCAATATATGGTCTACCGAGAACACTTAGTACCGCTCCACCCAGTAAGATTTTTTCATGTGCATCTCTTTTTCGTTCTTCTTCTTTATGCTTGGCAATCAATTTTTGTTTTTCCGCTTTCAAATCCTTTTGCTTTTTTTCTAAATCGGCAAGCTGTTCTTCAAAACTCTTTGTACTCTTAGGCATTTGAATCACCTTCCTTTCATTTTCTCATTATAGCATATCTTTTTTGTTTCGTCAAGTATTTTTTGTGGCTATTGACATTTTTTTCAGGATATGCTATACTTGTGGTTAATGGTGGAGCATACTTTTCTTTTTTGGAACAAAAAGTTTTCTAAGCCCCTGCAAGGGCGCAACTACACACCCTCAAAATATCAGCAAGCTGATATTTTTCAGGCGTTCCGTTGCGCTGGGGGAGTTCCCCCAGACCCCCAATTACAGAAATCGAAAGGAAGTGACAAATATTATGGCTATCTATTATCTGGAAGTAAAAGTCGGCAGTCGTGGAAAAGGACAGTCTGCTATTGCATCAGCAGCTTACCGTGCCGGAGCGAAATTGAAAGATGAGGAAATCGGAAAAACATTTGATTATACCAGAAAAGGTGGTGTCATTCACAGTGAAATTTCATTGTGTGCCAATGCTCCAAAGGAATATGCCGACCGTGAAACGCTATGGAATGCAGTGCATAAGGTAGAGAAAGCAAGTAATTCCAGACTGTTCCGTGAAATCCTTGTTGCAATCCCGAATGAATTACAACGTGATGAACAGATTCAGCTTGTCCGTGAATATGTAAAGGGACTGACCGACCGAGGGATGTGCTGTGACTGGAATATTCATGACAAAGGTGACGGAAATCCTCATGCACATATTATGTGTACCGTCCGTAGCATTACTGAAAAAGGAACATGGGCGGCAAAGAGCCGGAAACAATATGTACTCGATGAAAACGGAAATAAGATTCCGCTGAAAAACAAAGACAAAAACGGCAGGACACAATATAAATCTTACAAGATAAATTACAATAACTGGAATGAAACGGAGCGTGTCGAGGAATGGCGAGCCGAATGGGCGGCTTGCTGTAATAAATATTTATCTCCTGAAAAGAAGATAGACCACCGGAGTTATAAACGGCAGGGAAAAGAAATCATTTCGCAAATTCATGAGGGGTATGCATCCAGAAAGCGTGAGCAGATGGGCTTGACTTCTGATAGGTGCGAATATAACAGACAGGTCAAAAAAGATAATCAGCGACTTCATACTTTTGATTTAGCATTACAATCCTATCAGAAAGATATTGACAAATTGAAAACTGTTGTTGAGTATGATGTTCAGCAGCTCATTACTCTCCGTGATGAATACGTTCGTCAAGTATACGTTTCTAACAAGGTAAAATATGGGCATTTCAAAACTGATAGGCGTGACGAACTAAAATTGGCGAAGAAAAATTGGAAAGAATTTCAGGATTGTGTAAGGGCAGTTCAGCAAGCTAATCAGGAATACGAAAAAATTTTCTCACTTACTTTAAAGAAAAAACGTAGAGAAAACAAAGAAAAAGCAATTGAAAAATTGAAAAACTCTAAAAATTTTTTGCAAGACTATATTCATATAGAAATGGGGCATGAATATCTATTAAAAAATTTTGATTGCAATGCTCCAACGGAAAACAGCCTCGAATTACTTTCAGGGTATGTAGAAAAAAATCTTGCTTATTTGGAACAACAAGCTAAGTATGAGTATCAAGACAATGTTCGGCTTCAAGAATATATGGATATGAACATTACTCCTGAAAGTATCTCAGTAGCGTTTAGAGCGTTCTCTGATGCGTGTCAGACTGTTCCTGAAGCTAGACGACAGGATGCGGCTAAGTTATTGGATGAGAATCCAATTCCTATATATTTAGATGATAAATTTGCCTATTTTCCTAAAGTAGTTCCTATTGTAAGAGAAAAAATATCACAAGTTTTGAAAAAATATCAACTTATTTCTAAGTTATCCTCAGACCAGACAGACGATATAGAAACTCCATTACAATTTTTACTGAAACAACAAGAGAAAGTTATAGAAGAAGAACCTAGACCAACTCCAGATACACCGAAAAAGAAAATATTTCGTGGGCGGTAATTAATTATAATGATTAAATAAGTAATTACTATTTCTTGACATCCAAGTAAAAAAATGTTATAATAAAAGTAGGAAAGGTACGTGATTTCAGTGAGTGAGAAAGGTATGAATCGTCAATATCGTGACAGATTATTTAAGTTTATCTTCGGAAATCCAGAACATAAGGAATGGACTTTGAGTTTGTATAATGCGATTAACGGAACAAACTACACCAATCCAAACGATATTCAGCTTACTACAATTGAAGATGCTGTATATATGGGAATGAAAAATGATACTTCGTTCCTCATTACAGAAGCTATGAATTTCTGGGAACAGCAGTCTACTTTCAATCCTAATCTACCTATGCGTATTTTGATTTATGCAGGAATGGTTTATGCCAAATACGTTGAAACTTCGGACGATTATTATATTTATAGCTCTAAACAGCAGAAAGCTCCTGTGCCTAAGTGTATCTGTTTCTATAACGGTACAGATAAAAAAGCAGACAGAACCGTTCTGAAACTGTCTGATTCGTTTCCGGAAGGCTCTGACCCTGATATTGAAGTCAAAGTAACAATGATAAATATTAACTACGGACAGAATAAAGAACTTATGGAGACTTGCCAGTCTTTGAAAGATTACTCGTGGCTCATGGATAAGATTCGTTCTAACAAAAAGACAATGGGTAGTCTGGAATTAGCTGTAGATGCTGCTTTAACTGCTATGCCTAATGATTCTGTTATTAAGTCGTTTCTCTTGGAAAATCAAGCGGAGGTGAAGCGTATGTGTATCACGGAATATAACGAAGAAAAAGTATTCGCTCAACAGCGAGAAGAAGGTGCAGTTGAAATGCTCATTAATTTAGTGAAAAAGGGGTTGCTTTCTCTGACACAAGCAGCCGAAGAAGCACACATGACTACTGAAGAATTTGAACAACAAGCAGGGTTAAAATCATAACAAAATAAAAATTCCTCACTTCATGGAGATTGAAGTGAGGAATTTTTTTAAACATCAAAAGAATTAATTAATCCAACAATGTATTTCAGAATCATAAGGGAATCTGACGAATCTACTTTATCATTTTTATTTACATCTGCGACTTTATTTTGCGAATCTGTTAAATGTTCTTTTCCTAATATAGCTTTGTTAATAGTAATGACATCTAAAATATCAATTTTACCATCTTCATTAACATCGCCATTATTATATCCATCTAGACTCTCTAAGGCAATAAATGGAATACTATTTTGAGAACAATAAGAAATTAAAGAAGTGTTTTCAGAATAACTATAAATTGTAAATTCATTACAAGAATTAATTTCTAAAGAAAAATTGTCTGTATATTTTTCGTAAATAGTAATAGATTTTAATTCTGGTAAATTTTTTAATATCAATACATCTCCATGTATATGGTCTTGTGTACCATCAATTGCTATTTCTTTTAAGTGAACACAATCAGAAATTTGTAAGCTATCATATTTCAAAGTATTCTTGAAATTTAATGATTCTAAATTGTTGCTTTCTTTAATTATACAACTTGGAGTCGAAAATTCATTTTCAAAAAACGGAACATTTAACTCTGTTAAATATTCGTTAGAACAACGAAATTCTTTGCTTATCACGGTATCAGGATCAAATTGGGCATCATTAAGCATCGGAAAAGCACCTAAATTAATATAAGAATATTTTCCTCCTGCTTGAACAGAAGTAAGATTTGGGCATTCATAGGCAATATGCATTCTTTCCTGAGTATCATCTCGAAGCGAACCAAAAATCACCTTCAATTCGCTACAATTACGAAATGCTCCGCTTTTTGAATTGACTTGAAAAGGAATCGTAACAGAATGTAAATTTTTACAATTACAAAAAGCATTGGTTTCAATCATTTCAGTATTTTGAGGAACAACATACGATTCAATTTCTTTAGCCGGAGGAAATGCCAACAATATATTTTCGGTTGAATTAAAAAGAACACCATTATTACTACTAACTGAGATATTTCCATTCTCTACATTTATTTCCTTTAACATTTTACAATCTGAAAATACATTATCATATACGAAAACATTTTTTTCATTCAATGTTGCTGGAATAGTAATGGATGTCACATCAGTATTCTGTACTCCAATTAATTCATAATCACTATCTGTTACATGATAAATTAAATTATTTATTGTAATAGTGGAATTAGTATTTTCTTCTGCATTAACTTCTATTGATGTATTATCTACTTGTAACAAACATAATGACAAATAACATAAAAATGGAATTACATAAAAATGCCTCATAATGTTCCATTCCCTTGTAAGTAACTATTCAACGTAATAACGTCTAAAATATCTACTGAACCATCACCATCACAATCGGCTGCTAAACGAAAAGCTAATTTATTAAGTGTAGAGCCAGTCATAAGACCAACTATTTCTTTTTGAATCAGTATGCTATCATCTGAATCCACAATGCCATCACGATTAACATCTCCACGAGCAACCACACATTTTTTTAACGGATACCCCTGTAATGCATTTACATCCGTAATAGTATTGATAGTGTCGTTAGCATAATTTTGACTGGTGTACTTAAGTAATTCCAATTCTGAAGAAACATAGTTAGGAGAAGTAGATAAGTCTCCTGGAATCAAATAGTAGAACGCAATTTTATTAGCAGAAATATATGACGGATCAGAAACAGTTAACTTCACATGGAATTTTCTTGTATAAGCAATATTTTCCTGTTCAGAAACCTGCGTTACATTTGCATTACTTTCCGGAGCAACATAGTTACTAAGCGTCAAAGGATTATTAGTAATAATATTTTGATTTAAATACATTGGTATAAAACAAGTGTATGTATTGGTAGTTGTAAAAAACGCTAATACGTGCGAAGTTGGTGCAATGTTACTGTCATTATAACGGGTATATGATTTATAGCTTTCAGTCTGGCTATCCATAACATAAGACAGTTCTGATAAAATCTGCTCAGCTTCTTCTTGATTAAGCTCTCCATTAGAAATGCATTCTTCAAGAACTGCATTCTGAGAAGACAACAATTCCTCTTGTGTCAACAAATTTACTGAATCTTCTGCATCAGAAACGAGTGTAGTTGCTCCAGAAGTTAACATAGTAACAGCGAACAGGGTAGCAAAGAGTTTTTTGATTTTCATAACAATTCCTCCAATTAAATTTATTTTCATCCAATCCAAACAGCATTTGACGTGCCAGATACACTCTGTGTGTTCAGAAAAGATTTTTGAGCATAATGTGTACAAGAGATGCGATAATAGCATCCACTTCTATCTAAAGCCATAATGTAATTACTAAGGCTATACCCATTGGTATCATAAGCTAAGAAATCACCAGCATTCCATTCGTTATACCAATTAGTTCCATCATAGCTGTACTGAACGGTAAGGTCTTTTACACCAATTTTTTCTACGCTCTCAGTAGCTACAGTACTTATACTTACACATAAACTACTGTTATAATTACTTACATATGTGTTATAGTAAGACAAATACCATGATGCACGTTCCGTATCGGTAGTTTCCTCACAGATGTTTTCTGTTTCTGCTGCTCTTACTGGTATTCCAGTAATTCCAGATACTAACAAACTAGTTATGCTCAGAACAGACAAAAATTTCTTCATTTTTATCACCTCAACTAAATCTTTATATTATTTTTTAATAAAATGAATCGATTATTTTTTCAACTTCATTTTCAGGGATATTCCAACAAGAAAAATGACACATTAATAACTCATCACAACAATATACTAGTGTGAATTCTTTGTCTTTTTTTTCTTCAGCAAAAAGTGCAGGATGCCCATTTACTTCTATTTCTTGAAAGTTATGCTCATCATTTGGGAAACTTGCACCTTGCATAGCAATTGAATTATCAAAAATATGATAGCCAATGCTTATTCTTTGATTGTTTTCACCAATAAAATTAAACATCACATACTTTTCAAATTTTTGTAAATCCTCTGCTCTCATTTCCATCAAGAATAATCTATCTGGCAAATAGTGTGGTGTTTCTGGATAGATACCATTTCTAGCACATTCTGCAATCATTCCATAAGGGTCATCAGTAGTTACAGGTAACTTAATAGCATTATCAGAAATATTTTCGCCGAAATTTTGAGAAAAATTTACTGAAAAACTGCCATTAGCAACATTGACTACGAAAGAAAATACGTTCATATCAAAGGCTGACACTGTAATGAGATTTGTAATCAATAGCATTACAGCAAAACTTACAGTAAATATAACTCCTTTCATTCTGCGTGTAAATTTCCGTTTCGGTCTTGCTTTACTTCTGAGTTCCGAAAGACAACGCTGCATAGCGTTTCTCACCTCTGTCTCTGTACCCATAAGTTCAGCATACGCTCCTGTAAGTTCTTCAATCTTATCGTAGTTTCTTTTTTTAACAGGCTTTTTCAGTTCTTCTTCCAACATTTTATTTATCTCCTGAATAGATTTTTCTTTGAAATCTTTGTCCAGAAAATCGTTACTTGAAGTTCTCATAAATTTCCCCTTCTATATATATACCGTCTGAAAATCAGTGTTTTCTGACATGCGATTTTCATTTTTGTATGAATAACCAAATAAACTATCTATTTTTTTTTTTGCCTGTTATTTTTGCACAAATTTTCTGATAATTGTTCTTTGATACGTGAAATTCTTTTGTATAATGCCCCCAGAGTCAAATTCTTGCTTTTTGCAAGTTCCATTCTGTCTGTACCAGATAAATAATCATTTATCAGTTGCCGTTCATCCTCATTAAGAACATCTAGTACACTACTCTCAAACGGATTTTCAGAGAGTTGTTCAGTCATAGTTTCAATGTCCACCGTATCCACTTTTTTTCGTTGATATGTCTTAATTTCTTTATCTGCCACAGAATATAGCCACGGACGAATATCTTTTGACATATCCAGATTATTCACTTTTTTATACAAAACAAGCATAACTTCCTGTGTACAGTCCTCAGCGGCATGAAAATCACCATACAGCCGATTGTGGCAGTAATTAAATATGTCTTTGTAGTAACTTTCTATCAGACGTTCTATAGGCTCTTTTGCCATCTCTAAGCCCCCTAATCTACTAAAATCATTTTTTTACAATATATCACAAAAAAGATTTGTTGTCAATAAGATTTTTCTTTTTAGTAGTAATTAGGACAAGGTTAACATTTGTTGAAAGGTTGTGGAAACAAAACCAACAGATATTGCAGAGAATTCAATTTTTATGAATCTTTTCTTTCTTCTTATCCTGAATGCACTATTATTTTTAAGATTTTTTTCTACATTTACTAAATAAAAGTGTATTTGCTTTTGATTTTTTATTAATAATATAAAAATGTTCAATTTGCTATTGACTTATACTAGAGTTTTGTGATACTATAAATAAAAAGATCTTGAATTTTTTATTTAGCAAGGAGGTGTTTTACATTATGGGAATGGTTATTGAGTTTAATTGGTTTATGGTTATTTCTGGAGAAGATAAAATTAAAGAAGAAAATGGATATAAATTTACAATTAAATCTGATAAAAGAATATATCCTATTGGATTTCTCATTCCTCTTATAGTTAAGAATCGTGGATGTGTAGGGATGATAAAAGTAATTAATACTTTGATTGATCAGCACCATACAAAGATATGTTTCAATTTTGTTGAAAAGTTCAATACTGACAGTTTGGTTGCGCAACATTATTATGAGCGTTATCTTGATTTTAAAAATCGTGAAAACGAGCTTAATCCTTAGAACATTTACGCATTCTTTGATTTTTTATAACTAACTATTGTATGTTTAGTTATTTCTGAAGAATGCGTTTGTTTTTTGATGTGATAATTATGAAGATAAATAGAACTTTCACTTCTAATTATAGTTATAGTTGGATAAGAATGGAACAATATGATATAATTAGACAAGGATTGATTAGTAGAAATAAAAAAAATATAAAATCCTCTGTTCAAAGATTGATTGCTGAGTATGAAGAAGGAAAAAATCTTATTCAAAAGTGTAAAAGAGACTTATGTGCGATTTTATATAATTTAGTACAAGATAATGATGCAAATATACGAAAATGGGTGTATCACCTTGTTGTATATGTTCATGATAATAACTTAATTAATAGATGTATCTTAAATTTGACTGAAAACAAAGAAAATGATAAAGAAAATATAACTTGGATTATTGCTCTTGCATCACTCATTCTTGATGACAAAAATTTAAGATTATTATATAAAAAACATGCCGAAAATCAAAAGATTAATGAATCACAATATCGTATATGTATAAGCATCTTTTCTGACAATTCTATCAAACTAACAAAAAAAGAAATCAGAAGAATAATCGATTCAGATGATTTTTTATCAAAAATGTGGTTAACAAAAATATATGCTTGCCATTATGATTCACAGAAAAGGGGGGACTATGCTAAATATGTTAATGATAATGAAATGAATGCACTAATAGATGATAAGAAAGTATGTAGATACGCATTGTGGGCTTTTTCAGCACAAAAAGATATAGATATAGCAAGAATAAGAAAAGTCAAACCATATTCTGATAATAATTTGGAAATCAAAAGTCAAGCATGGTATTATAATTGTCTGTTTAAAGATAAGAATTATGTGTTTAAACATAGGGATCATATTATATTTTTAATAGATTCATTTTTAAAATTATCCTCAACTGTACAATTTGGAATATTAAGAGGATTGGAGATGGCTAATTATAATTTAGGATACTTAGCTGGTAAAATAATTTATTTATATAATGAACTAGATGAATATAAATTTGAAGAAAGTTTAATCTTAATACAATTGACAAAAATTTTGATAAAACACGCTGAAGAAGATAAATATATTGACGAATTTTTGACCGATATTAAAAGTACAATAAAAAACTCCGATATAAGAAAATATTTAAATTTGTTTCATAGTATGAAAGGGGGGGAGAATATGCCAAGAGAATATATTATTCATAACATTGGACAGTATATTGAAAATGCAAATACTGTGATTCAAAATAAGAATATCGATTCTGAAAATGCAACGGAAATCACAAAAGTTATTCAAAATGGAATTACAAAAATTTCTGAAAAAGTAAACTGTGGTGCTTGTGATGATTTATTTTCTGAGAATACAGAATTGAATATCATGATTACGAAAATTGAATATGAATTAGATAAATTAAAGAGAGAGTATAATGGATTAGAAAATAATACCTCTAAAAAAATATCAGAATTAGAAAACTTATTAGATAAATTAAAAAAATCAAATAACAATGAAAAAAAGACTATTTTTTCAGACTTCCTTACTAAACTATCTCAAATATGTACAATAACAGTTGCTACACCCAAAATAATTGATATGCTTGAACCTATTATTAATCACATTAAGATTTTTGTTGGACTATAATAAACGATAGGACTGTTACACCAAAACAAATGGTGTAACAGCCCTATTTTTCGTAAGCGTAAAATAAAATGCGTCCCAGATAGCAAAAAATCTCGCCGAATCATACGGCGAGAGATTAGGATTCGTTCCAGGGCAGAAGAATAGTTCCGGGAGGATGAGAAAACAAGTCAATCAGATATTTTTCGGCATCCAGTCCGTCTGCCTGAGCAGTCGAGAGAATAGAATACCATATAGCACTAGATTTTGCTCCGTTGGCAGTATTGCTGAACAGCCAGTTCCTGCGACCGACTGCAAATGGTCTGATGGCATTTTCAGCACGGTTGTTATCAATCGGGACATTGCCGTCCTCTAAAAATGTACAGAGATACTTCTTTTCGTTCAGAGCATAGTTGACGGCTTTGGCGAGTTTCCCTTTTCCACTGACATTTTGTTCCTCAAGCCATGCGAAGAAAGCATCCAGCAGAGGTTTTACCTTCACAAGACGCTGTTCATATCGTTCTTCTGGAGTCAGTTCCGCCAGCAGACCTTCTTCGTGGTAAATTCTGTTACAGAATTCCACTGCCTTTGCTGCGACAGAAGTTTTGTATGCAGATTTGTCCTTTGGCAGGGCTTCCACAAAATATCGTCTGGTATGCATCCAGCCGCCGCACCGTTTTGCACCTGTAACGGCATTGTAGGCATCATAGCCGTCACATATCAGATACCCGTGAAAGTCTTTCAGAAAAGCTGCCGGATGCTCTCCACCTCTGGTCGGCTGATACTCGAAAATGATAATACTGTGGTCATTCATTTTACCATTTGCATATACCCACATTCTTGACACTGTAGTTGGCTTTCTGCCTTCTTCATGCAGCACCTGAATCGTCGTTTCGTCACCGTGAATGATGTTCAGGACGAGCAGCCTTTCGTGCATTTTCTGTACGATTGGAAGCCCCCACTGCTGTGCAGCAATTCCCACCCAGTTGGACAAAGTCGCTTTAAGCAGAGGAATTCCTTTTGAGATAAAATCCTTTTCTTGTCGGTGCAGCGGAATACCTTTCCCATACTTTTCATACACGATATGTGCCATCAGTGCAGGCGAACAAAAGCTGTGC
>ODAI011338925.1_pt1 | contig 17148 bp, 15 predicted proteins | sample 1539321 | NCBI WGS metagenome assembly ODAI01 (sample SAMN02144231, study PRJEB22623) | gut metagenome | biome: sheep rumen | host: Ovis aries | place: New Zealand | reverse complement strand
TATGACGAGCGGATAAGATTCGTGAGGCAGGCGGTGTGATGCGGTGCGGTGTGATGCGGGGCGGTGTGGTGCGGCGCGGTGTGATGCGGTGCGGTGTGGTGTGATGCGGTGCGGTGTCGCAAGCATAGGACTTGAGAAGATAATAGGCGATTTCATCTTATTGTTTTTGGGAACGGGTAGGACGAGAATAAGGTAGAGTCGATTTAGTCCTATTTAATTCCTGCCAATAGTAGGACGAGAATGCAGAAAAGGCTGCTTAGTCCTATGGGAAATCAAAAGCGGGAAGGACGAAAATAAGATAGAGTCGATTTAGTCCTATTTAATTCCTGCTAAAAGTAGGACGAGAATGCAGAAAAGGCTCCTTAGTCCTATGGGAAATCAAAAGCGGGTAGGACGAAAATAAGATAGAGTTGATTCAGTCCTATTTAATTCCTGCTAAAAGTAGGACGAAAATGCAGAAAAGGCAGCTTAGTCCTATGGGAAATCAAAAGCGGGTAGGACGAAAAAAAGATAGAGTCGATTTAGTCCTATTTAATTCCTGCCAAAAGTAGGACGAGAATGCAGAAAAGGCTGCTTAGTCCTATGGGAAATCAAAAGCGTGTAGGACGAGAATAAGATAGAGTTGATTCAGTCCTATTAATAATCGGAAAATAATAGGACCAAAGAAGATAACAGGTAATTTGGTTCGAATATGATTCGAATAGGATTCAACTAGGATTCAAATATGATTCGAATATGATTCAAATATGATTCAATTATGATTCAAATATGGTTGAATAAACCGGAATATAATATTACTGAGGTGAAATACAATGAATAATGCACATGGAAAAGTGATTAAGTACGGAGATAATGTCGATACGGATGTGATCATTCCCGCAAGATATCTGAACAGCTCGGACCCTAAGGAGCTTGCAACACATTGCATGGAGGATCTTGATAAGGACTTCTTAAGCCGTATGAAGCCCGGAGATATAATGGTAGCCGAGAAGAATTTCGGCTGCGGTTCGTCAAGAGAGCATGCCCCCATAGCTATTAAGGCGTGTGGTATAAGCTGTGTGATCGCAGAGACTTTCGCAAGGATATTCTACAGAAATGCCATTAATATAGGACTTCCCATCATAGAGTGTCCGGAGGCCGTTAAGGGCATAGAGGATGGTGATGAGGTGTCAGTTGACTTTGACAGCGGTATAATAAAGAATGAGACTAAGGGAACAAGCTTTAAGGGACAGCCTTTCCCTGAGTTCATGCAGAAGATAATAGATGCGGAAGGACTTGTTAATTATATCAATTCCAAGTGATCCTTATGGAAAGAAAAATTCTTAACACCGCAGTTGCTGCGGATGAGATCAAAAATGAGAATATACTGCGCCCCGAATTCCTTAAGGATTATATAGGTCAGCGGAAGGTCAAGGAATCCATGCAGGTATATATAGATGCCGCCAAGGGCAGGGGAGAAAGTCTTGATCATGTGCTTCTGTACGGGCCGCCGGGACTTGGCAAGACGACTCTTGCTTGTATCCTTGCCAATGAGATGGGAGTTAATATCAAGATCACCTCAGGACCTGCCATAGAAAAGCCCGGTGAGCTTGCAGCCATCTTAAGTAAGCTAAGAGACGGAGACCTGCTCTTTGTGGATGAGATACACAGGCTTAACCGACAGGTGGAGGAGGTATTGTATCCTGCCATGGAGGATTATGCCATAGATGTTGTCACCGGAGTGGGGCCGGATGCCAGAAGCTACAGGCTTAAGCTTGCAAGATTCACACTCGTTGGAGCTACTACAAGAGCAGGAATGCTTACGGCTCCTTTAAGGGATCGTTTCGGAATGATACAGAGACTTGAGTTCTATACACCGGACGAGCTTAAGACCATCATCAATAACTCAGCCTTAAGGCTTGGCATCGACATAGATGATAAGGGTGCGTATGAGATGGCAAGGAGAAGCCGCGGCACTCCGAGAATCGCCAACAGACTCCTTAAGCGTGTCAGAGACTATGCGCAGGTTAAGTATGACGGTATCATAACGGAAGATGTGGCAAGAGAAGTATTAAGTATTTTGGATATTGATTCCAAGGGTCTTGATAAGACCGATAAGAACATACTTAATACAATAATAGACAAATTCGGTGGGGGACCTGTGGGGCTGGACACATTGGCAGCCACTATAGGCGAGGACCCCGGAACCATAGAGGATGTGTATGAACCGTTCCTGCTTATGAACGGATTCATTAACAGAACTCCGAAGGGTAGAATGGTTACAGAAGAGGCATACAGACACCTTGGAATCATCGGATGAGAGGGTGATTCCAAGGTGTGGTCGGGATTTTATACTTGCAATTAGGAGGTATGAAGTCTATAATTCTAGTTGTATTTTATATGGATTGGATATTAAGGATCGCGTGATCTGCTAATATCCGTCCGGGTTATGAGTGGGAGTTTTGTATGGCTATCAAGACCGATGCAGAGGTTATAATAGGCGGTAAGGTTTTTACCATAAGCGGAACCGAGAGTGAAGAATATCTTCAGAAGGTTGCTTCATATATTAACGGCAAGTTCAATGAATACGCTCAGGTTGATGCTTTCAGACGGGCCAATGCCGAGAATCAGAATGTTCTGATGCAGCTTAATATAGCAGATGATTACTTCAAAGCAATGAACAGGGTAAGTTCAATGGAAGAGGATCTGGCGAGCAAGGAGAAGGAACTGTATGATCTGAAGCATGATCTGGTCAACTCACAGATGAAGCTTGAGAATCTGGAGAAGAGTAATAAGATCCTTAAGGAAGAGGCGTCCGAGAGGGATAAGAAGATAGTAAGGCTTGAGACTGAACTTAAGAGCCTTAAGAAATCATGATAATTAAGAGACAGGACAGGCCGGATGACCCGGACAATATGGATTACACGCAGGGAATCGCCAGATTCCCTTTTTATTTATGCAGCATATCGATAGGATTTTGGATATGAGTATGATAAAAAAGACGGAACTGCTTGCGCCGGCAGGCAATATGGAGTGCTTACAAGCTGCGGTGATGGCCGGAGCCGATGCGATATACCTTGCCGGCAAAAGCTTTGGCGCAAGGGCGAGCGCGGAGAATTTCACGGATGAAGAACTCATCGAGGCCCTTGATCTTGCGCATATCTACAATAAGAAGATATATCTGACACTTAATACCCTTATTAAAGAGAAGGAGTGGAAGGATATATACGGCTTTGTTGATCCGCTGTACAGAGCCGGACTTGACGGGGTAATAGTTCAGGACATCGGGCTTATCGGCTTTCTTAAGAAGGAATTCCCGTTACTTCCTCTTCACGCAAGTACTCAGATGACCATAACTCACACGGCGGGAGCGAAATATGCCCAAAAGCTTGGAGTCTGCCGTATAGTCACCGCAAGAGAGCTGTCTCTTAAGGAGATCAAGCATATAAAGGAGAATACGGGACTTGAGATAGAGGTATTTATCCATGGCGCAATGTGTTATTCATATTCGGGAGCGTGCCTTTTCAGCTCTTACCTTGGCGGAAGAAGCGGTAACAGAGGCAGATGTGCCGGACCATGCAGACTTCCGTATAACGGTGGGGAATATCCTTTAAGCATGAGAGATATGTGCCTTATTGATGATATGCATGAGCTTATGGATGCAGGCATTGATTCCTTCAAGATAGAAGGAAGACTTAAGAATCCAGAATATGTCGCAACTGTCACATCCATATACAGAAAATATATGGATAAATATTATGAAGGCGTGGTAAAAAAGGCTTCGGATGAAGATAAGAGCAAGCTGGAATCATTGTATCTGAGGGGAGGATATTCAACGGGATATCTTCATAAGCATAACGGAAAGGATATGATAAGCTTTGACAGTCCCTCATATAAGACGGACAGAGCCTTGCGGGAGAGGAAGGATTTTGCGGCTGACTACAAGGCCGATATCAGGCTCCCTGTAAGTATTAAGGCTTTTTTTCACGTGAAACAACCGATGCGTCTGGAACTTATATATGACAGCGATGTCAGTATATGCGTAAGCGGAGATGAGGTTACTAAAGCCAAGAATGCACCTGCCACTGTAGAGGATATTAAGAGCAGGCTTGGCAGGATGGGCAATACACCTTACGCCCCGGCAAGTATCGACATGGAATTGGATGATGACTGCTTCATTCCCGTTAAGTCGCTTAACGAATTAAGAAGAATGGCTGTGGAGAAGCTGACAGAAGCAAGACTTGCCATAATAAGAGATGAGAGATCGGAAAGTGGGAGTGCTTTATACGTTGTAAATGACGGGGCAACTATAACCAAGCGTGGGCCGGACAGTACTTTGGGAATCACACCTGAAAGAACATCAGAAATCACACCCGAAAGAGCATCAGAAAGCACACCTGAAAGAACATCAGAAAGCACACCCGAAAGGACATCAGAAAGAGCACCGGAAAGCGCATCTGGCAAGACCAAGGCACTGGATATATCAGTTACCGCAAGGGAACAGTTGGATGCTGTAGTCGGGCTTATAAAGGGCGGACTGACAAGTGATCTGGCATATAAAAGCATAGCCCTTTATATTCCTTATGATCTAATATACAGTGGTAAGATCATGACTAAAGAGCTTGCTAAGATCAAAGAATCTTGCGGGGATATGCTGATAATCGCGGCGCTTCCGAGAATATACAGGGAAAGGTCTGAAAGCTACATGAAAGAATTCCTTGCTTTTATAAAGGAGGAGTGCGGCGGTGGTGCCGGCAAGCAGGACATGACCTTAAATCGGAAGGAACGGCTTATCGACGGAATACTTGTCAAAAATGCCGAGCAGCTGCAGCTTATTGGCTGCGATGACACCCTGCGGGATAACGTTAAGATCATTGCGGATGTAGGCATATATTCATGGAATGCACACAGTCTTGCCACAGTGCTTAATGATTCGGACATGGCTTTTGTCCCGTATGAGTTAAGTCTGCATGAGCTGGAAGATATGTTGATGAATGAAAGCGGCATCTTATCGGGAGTGAGTGCGGACAGGATAGGAATGACCGTATACGGCAAGGCACCGCTAATGGTAAGCGCGAATTGCGTACTTAAGACATACGGAAAGTGCTCTGCCGATAAAAAGGGGTGCGGATATACATATATTAGGGACAGGCAGGGCAGGAGAGAGCCTGTATATAATAACTGCCTGCATTGCTATAATGAGATATATAACGCATTACCCACCTCGTGTCACAAATACATGGCTGATATAGACAGGCTCGGTATAGGGAGACTGCGTCTTGACTTTACGGATGAGACAGAAGAAGAGACGGGCAGGGTCGCAGCTTATTACTTAAGCGGGTGCGCGGGAGAATGTCCTTTGGGTGAATACACGACGGGGCATCTTCAAAAGGGAGCTATCTGATGTTATATATATACACTGAGATATCCAAGTATCTTATATTATGTTTTGCGCTCTTATACGTGCTTGAGTGTATCCTGTACGAAGCAAGGGGAGAGAGAAGCGTAAGGAGCAGGGGAATATATATAAGACAGGAGATATACATATTCATAATTCAGTTTTTGGGGTATTCCGTACTATGTCTTAAGTCGGGCAAGCTTGACTATGCATTCTTTGGAATATTTGTCCAGATCGTACTCTTTGGCTGCATAATCCTGTCTTATATGATCTATCCGAGGATTGACAGGATGCTGCTTAATAATATGGCTCTGCTCATCAGTACAGGTCTTATTATACTTAGCAGGATCGATCTCAATAAATCGCTTAAGCAATTCGCTATAGCGGCACTTTCCCTGATCATAGGCATGTTCATACCGTTGCTGCTTAAGAAATTCGGCTTTCTGCCTGACCTTGGCTACCTATACGCCATAGCCGGTCTTACAATGCTTTTTATCGTCCTGATACTCGGCCGGACCACATACGGCAGTAAGCTTAACTACACCATAGGGGGCATCACATTTCAACCATCGGAGATAGTTAAGGTCATATTCGTATTCGCCATAGCTGCCATTCTTGGCAAAGCCGAAAGCTTCTTCGATATCTTTATTGCCACACTTTTTGCGGCGGCTCATGTGGTAATACTGGTATGCTCAAGAGACTTGGGAAGCGGCCTTATATTTTTCGTAACCTATGTGTTCATGCTTTTTATAGCAACAAGGAGCTATGCCTTCCTTGGTGCGGGAATGCTTGCGGGTGTGGCAGGGGCGCTGCTTTCCTACAGGATATTCAGACATGTACAAGTCAGGGTACAGGCATTTCTTGATCCTTTTTCAACCATAGATAATCAGGGATATCAGATAACCCAGTCCCTATTTGGATTAAGCTATGGAAGCTATTTCGGTACGGGACTTATGAAGGGTACGCCCTCGGATATTCCTTTTGTGGATTCGGATTTCATTTTTTCGGCCGTAACCGAAGAGATGGGGGCTTTATTCGCCATTTGTATGCTCATGGTCTGCCTTTCATGCTTTATTATCATGATGCGCACATGTATGTCTGCGGACGGAAGATTCTTAAGGCTTATTGCCGGTGGGCTTGGAGTCATGTATATATTTCAGGTATTCCTGACCGTGGGAGGCGGGATCAAATTCATCCCCCTTACCGGAGTGACACTGCCTTTCGTAAGCTATGGTGGAACCAGTATGCTTGAAAGCGTTATAAGCTTCTACATAGTACAGGGTATCATCATAGAACGAAGGGATGCGCTTCATAAGGAAAAGGAAGGCAAGGCTGCAGCAGAACACAGACGCCCAAGAACGGTAGAGACTTGGATAACCGTGGGTACCTTTGTGTGCTTATTCCTTACGATGAGCGTCTATCTGTCCGTATATGTGGGCACCCATGAACAGGTATTGATAAGCAATTCATATAATTCCAGACAAAAGCTCCTTGCCAAAGAAAACATAAGAGGAACCATATATGACAGAGGCGGCAAGGTGTTAGCAACCACTCTCCAAGATGAAAACGGCAAGGAATACAGAAGCTATCCATACGGGAGTCTTTTTGCGCATGTGGTCGGATTCTCGACTAAGGGTAAGACAGGACTTGAAGCGGCAGAGAATTATTATCTTCTTAACTCCAATGTATCATTGGAAGAGAAGGTGGAGAATGATATAGACGGCAGGAAGAATCCCGGTAATGATGTCCACACATCCTTGGATGCGACCATACAGCAGATTGCATCCGACTCATTGGGTGTATGCAAGGGCGCAGTGATAGTATCCGAGGTGGAGACGGGCAGGATTCTGGCCATGGTATCGAAGCCTGATTTTGACCCTAACACGGTAGTACAGAACTGGGACAGATATGTGGCCAATACAGACGGCTCCTCCGTTCTGCTCAACAGAGCCACACAAGGTCTCTATGCGCCGGGTTCAACCTTTAAGATCGTGACAGCTCTTGAATATATAAGGGAGAATCCGGATTCGTACAATAATTATGTGTATAACTGTCAGGGACGGTATATACATGGGGATGACAGAATCAATTGCTATCATGGTTCCGTACACGGAAGCGTAGACCTGTATGATTCTTTTGCCAAGTCGTGCAATGCCTCATTTGCCAATATCGGTATGACGCTTAACAGGGATGAATACGGCAAGACGCTTAATAAGCTGCTTTTTAATGAGAAGCTTCCTCTTGATATCAATTATTCGGTCAGTAAGCTTAAGGTGAATAAGGATACCTCGGACAGTGACATGATACAGATATCCATAGGTCAGGGTACTGCATCCGTTACCCCTATGGAGCTTCACCTTATCACAACGTCGATAGCCAATAAGGGGATGATGATGAAGCCGTATCTTGTTGACAGCATAGTGGATGGAGACGGCAATATAATCAAAGAGTATAAGCCCGAAGAATATAAGACGCTTATGAGTGAGAGCGAATCATACGCACTTAAGGAACTGATGAAGGGCGTGGTTAAGGACGGTACGGGAAGAAAGCTTAAGTCAGAATTCTATGAGGCGGCAGGTAAGACCGGTTCGGCGGAATTCGGAGGTGATGTGAAGGATTCTCATGCATGGTTCACAGGCTTTGCACCTGCGGATGATCCGAAGATAAGCGTAACGATCGTGGTTGAGAGCATCGGCTCGGGAGGAGAATACGCCGTGCCGATTGCGAAGAGAATTATTGACGCATATTTTGGAGTATATTAAAATAGTAGTATGATGCGTTTTTATAAAGACATGTATATAGCACCATCTGTTAAGGATGCTGACAGGGCGATACACAAGCTCAAGGTGGGAAGCGGAAGCCTGCAGATGTATGTTATGGTGCTTAATCATGACAGTAAGAAGCTTGAATTCTTTCATAACGGTATGCTCAAGCAACGCATACTTCGCAGAAGAGATATGGATGTTGTCGGGCTTGCCATGAATGGTCGTGAGTGCATATGGCTTACGGAGCTGATGCTTTATGATGCATACGAGCAGACGGGGAGCTATGATGTATACGGATATTTAAGCAGTGAGATAGATGACCGGACTGCGGTTAGGATGCGGGAGTGATGTATGGCCTCAGTACTTGCGGTACTTAAGATAATAGGGATCATACTTGCCTGCATTTTAGGTTTTTTGCTGTTGCTCCTTCTTATGGTTCTTTTCGTTCCGGTAAGATACAGGATCAAGGGAAGCTATGATGAGGACATACAGGCTTTTGCATATGTAAGCTATCTGCTGCACCTTTTCGGAGTGCATGTACGATATGATGATGACCTCAGGGTGGTCCTCAGGATACTTTTTATTCCGATCAAGCTCTATCCGGGCAAAAAAAAGAAGTCTAAGACAGATGATAATCCCAAGACAGATGCTTCCACGGCCGATGACTCAAGGCATGGAGATGAGGATAAGAAGGCTGATAATAAGGATAGCGAAGCGGCAGGAAAGAATGATAAGCTTAATACGGTCAAAGCGTATATTAAGCTTCTTAATGAAGATACGACAAGGGAAGCCTATGAGGTATGCAGAAACAGGTTAGGGAAGCTGCTTAAGGCGATTCTTCCCGGAAAGATACGTATCAGTGTTACATACGGACTCGATGATCCGTACATGACGGCTGTCATAATGTCGGTGTATAATGTATTCTACACATATATCGGAAAGGGGCTTAGTATCTGTCCGGTATATTATGAGAAGACAGTCAGTGCAGACGGATATATAAAGGGCAGTATAATGGCGGCACCGGTGCTGTGGCAGGCATTGATGGTAATGCTTAATAAGGATTGCAGAAGGTTTTTTAAGAGATTTAAGAATATCGGGAAGTAATAGATAAATCAAAGATGCTATGGCTCGGAATGGAGGTTTTATATGAGTAACTTCAGTAGCACAATGGAGACTTTGCTTAAGAATGTGGACAGCGTACTGTCTACCAAGACTGTTGTGGGTGAGGCCAAGCAGGTGGGCGATACGGTGATCATCCCTCTTGTTGACGTATCCTTTGGAATAGCTGCCGGAGGTAATTCCGGTGATAAGAAGAACGGTGCAGGCGGCGGACTGACGGGGAAGATGACTCCGAGTGCGGTCCTTGTCATTAAGGACGGACATACCAAGCTTGTCAATATTAAGAATCAGGATACCTTAAGCAAGCTGGTGGATCTGGTTCCGGATGTGCTTGATAAGATATCGAGCAGGAATGCGGATATGCCGGGTAATGAGGAAGCGGTGGATATGGCCTTCCCGGAGGGAACTGATAACGCAGAGTGATTCTCGCAAGGGTGGATATATATATGGAAGCAACTATACCGGACAATACAGAATATATTGATACCCTTCAGACCGATTATGAGGATCGGTCTGTTAATGATGCCGCTATGGACAACGAGGTGGATAGCGTAACGGATGGCATGGAGACCTCTGCCGGTGATAACGACGAATCAACGGAAGGCGAATATGTAAGTGTCACCTATGAACAGATGCTTCAGATAAGAGATGATCTCTTATCCCAGTATGATAAGATACAGCAGGAGAAGGGTGAGAACGAAAGCCTCCTTGAACAGATACGGACAGAGAGGGAGGAGCAGAAAAAGGTGTATGATAAATTCATATCCGAAAAGACGGCGTTCAATGAGGATATGAAGACACTTAATGCCAAGATGCTGCAGGAGCGTAAGAGGCTTAAGGAAGAGACCTCCTTTTTCGATAAGAAGATGCAGATATTACAGAACGGCTTTATGCAGTTGGATCTTGACCGCAAGCAGTTCGAGCGCGAGAAGGCCGAATTCGAGACGGTAAGAGCGGCCAAGAGTGTACGTCAGGATAAGGCTGGTATGAGAGTCGGCGGGGTATTCAATGCTTCCCAGTTCTTCATAGGGGTTAACAGCTCCCTTGCCTGCCGTAAGAGATATAAGGATCTGCTTAAGATATTCCATCCGGACAATCTGTGCGGTGACGAGACCCTTGTTAAAGCTATTAACGAGGAATATGAGCGATTAAGGATCGAGTTCAACGGATAGCTTCAGAATGATTGTGAATTTTTTATTGATATTTTGTATTTTTCGCTTGCAATAATGCGATATAAGTGATAGACTAACGATGTTGCGCTAAAAATAATGCGAAGAGATTCTACCGGGAGGTGATATAGATGGCAAAGTGTGATATATGCGGTAAGGGAGTACATTTCGGCAACAATGTCAGCCATTCTCACAGAAGGTCTAACCATATATGGAAGTCTAACGTAAGAAGCGTTATGTGTAAGATTGGTGGCAATGCCAAGAGGATGCATGTCTGCACTAAGTGCCTTAAGTCAGGCGCTGTTGAGCGTGCCTAAATGTAGCGCTCGATGGGCTTCGCCCATGTACCTCGCGCTCACAGCCGGATTGCTACGCAATTCGGACGTTCCTAAGTGTAGCGCTCGTTAATTATGAGGCTCTGGAAAGAGCCTCTTTTTTATTCTTTTCTTTTTGAATATTTAATTGTATAATATAGCAGATGTTGTTTTGAAAAGATCAAGGAGGGATGCACATGAAGAGTTCTACAATGGATACTCATATGGGTAACATCACTATTGATAAAGAAGTAATAGGGCAGTATGCCGGTGGCGTAGCCATGGAATGCTTCGGTATCGTCGGCATGGCCGGCATCAATATGAAGGACGGTCTTGTCAAGCTGCTTAAGCTTGAGAATGCCGGCAGGGGAATTCAGGTTACTATGAATGACAATAAGCTCACATTGGACTTCCATGTGATAGTGGCTTATGGTGTAAGTATCCTTGCGGTAACCGGTAATCTGATTGACAGTGTAAAGTATAAGATTGAAGAATTTACCGGAATACCGGTGGAGAAGATCAACATCTTCGTAGAAGGTGTCAGAGTGATCGACTAGGTTGTTAGGAGGAAAAATCAGTGCCTGATACAATTAATTCATCGGTTTTTAAGAAGATGTTCTTAGCGGGAGCCAAGAACCTCGAAGCAAAAAAAGAATGGATCAATGAACTGAACGTGTTTCCGGTTCCCGACGGTGACACGGGTACCAACATGACCATGACCATCATGTCGGCTGCCAAGGAGGTTGTTAATCTTCCCGATGCTCCGGAGATGGCTGTAATGGCCAAGTCTATAAGCAGTGGGTCGCTGCGCGGAGCAAGAGGTAATTCCGGCGTTATATTATCACAGCTTTTAAGAGGCTTTACAAAGGTGCTGAAGGAGCATGATGAGCTTGACATTCCCCTTGTGGTCGAGGCTTGCGATAAGGCCGTGGAGAGCGCTTATAAGGCTGTTATGAAGCCTAAGGAGGGAACGATACTTACCGTAGCCAAGGGCATGTGTGACAAAGCACATGAGCTTGCGGATAACGGTTGTACGGATATGCAGACCTTCATTGAGGAGATAATCAAGGAGGGTGACATAGTCTTAGATAAGACTCCGGAGCTTCTGCCCGTTCTTAAGCAGGCGGGAGTGGTGGATTCCGGCGGACAGGGTCTTATGCAGGTCATGAAGGGCGGATATGATGCCTTCATGGGTAAGGAGATCGATTATACAATAGAGGATAAGCCTAAGGAGAATAAGCAGGCTCAGGGAGCCAAGGCCGAGGCTGACGATGTATCCGAGGATATAAAGTACGGATATTGTACCGAATTCATCATAATGCTTAACAAGACCTTCAATATCAAGCATGAGATGGACTTTAAGTCTTTCCTTGAATCAATCGGCGATTCCATAGTCCTTGTGGCGGATGACGAGATAGTTAAGGTTCATGTACATACCAATGATCCCGGTATGGCAATACAGCGTGCTCTTAAGTACGGGGCGCTGTCTAATATGAAGATAGACAATATGCGACTTGAGCATCAGGAGAAGATATTCAAGACCTCCGAGAAGCTTGCGGCCGGAGTCGATGACGGAACGGGACTTCCGGAGGATGTAAATGTAACTATTGAGGCCTGTGGTGATGCCGTTCAGGGTAGCGGTAATTCTGCTCATGAAGAGAGCAAGACAAGTGACGAGCCTCGTAAGGATGTGGGCTTCATAGCAGTATCGGTAGGAGAGGGACTTGATGAGGTATTCGGAAGTCTCGGAGTGGACATGATAATCTCCGGGGGTCAGACCATGAATCCCAGCACGGAGGATTTCGTCAATGCTGCGGCCAAGGTCAATGCCGATACGCTGTTCATATTCCCCAATAACAAGAACATCGTTATGGCTGCTAATCAGGCACAGTATCTTGTAGAGGATAAGAAGCTTGTGGTAGTTCCTACCAAGACGATCCCTCAGGGAATCACGGCGCTTATCAATTATGTGCCGGATATGAGCGTTGAAGAGAACGAAGCTCATATGAACGAAGAGATAGGCAATGTGAAGACGGGAGAGGTCACCTATGCTGTACGTGATACCACAATAGATGATAAGGATATCAAGCAGGGTGATTACATGGGAATCGGAGACAAGGGTATCCTTGCCAACGGTTCGGATATGGATGAGGTCGTAATGGCCATGATAGATGAGATGGTGGATGAGGACTCAGAGCTTATAAGCATCTACTATGGTGAGGATGTGGACGAATCCAAGGCTACCGAGCTTACTGACCTTATAAGCACGAAGTTTAGCGACATCGATGTTGAACTTCAGCCCGGCGGACAGCCCATCTATTACTACATTGTTTCGGTAGAATAGCTTAATTCGGTAATAAGAGTATAAATATAGCTGCACTGACTCAGGTACGGTCCGGCTGATATTACTACGAAAATGTATCAAATCACTATATGATTACGGGTCGTCGCTACGCGCATCCACGCGCGGAAGCGACTAAAAAGTACATCCATGTACTTTTTACCCTGATATATACAACATTTTCTGTAATATCAAACCTCACCGTAATTCGTACAGGCAGCTATATTTATACTCTTATTATCCAACTTAGAACTTAGCCTCAACCAGGTAAGCCGTAGAATAGTGCTATGCGATAAATCATAATCTCCTCATTTAATAATATAGGATATATATGCATTTAAATACTTCTGTAAGTGAGCTTAAGGGAGTCGGAGAGAAGACCGTTAAGCTTCTTGACAAACTGAATATTCATACTGTGGGAGATCTGATATACGATCTTCCGAGAGGCTTCATGGATATTAAGGAGCCGATAGAACCGACAAGGGAAGATGTGGGGCGGCTTATATCCGTCAAGGGTCATATAGTCAAGGGCTCTGTCCATGTCATTAAAAAGGGCAGGGTGATGATATTCGCCAAGGTAAGGATATCGCACAGTGAGGTTGTGGTATCCGAGGATAAGGCGGATGTCATATCTCTCATATACTTTAATGCTCCCTATATGAAGAAGACTTTAGAGGCCATAGAGGATGAGAGGATATTCTATGGTATGCTTTCGGATGCCAGAGGACTTACGCTGTCACAGCCTGCGATTTTCACCACTGATGCCTACAGTGATATGCTTAAGGTCATGCAGCCTGTATACGGACTTACGAAGGGCATATCCAATAATCAGTTAAGAAAGCTTATAAGAACGGCCTTTGACAATACCATACTGCCCGGTGAGTATCTTAAGGATGAAGAACTGGCAGCCTTTGATATGCCTCATATCCAAAGCGCTCTTTTATCGCTTCATTTTCCGCTTGATATTGCCGAGCATAAGCGAGCCAGACGCCGGGTGGCTTTCCATGAATTCCTTACTTTTTTTCTGGAGACCCATGAGGATGAGGCATACATAGACAGGCCCTTTAATGAGCCCATGATACCCGTGGCGGATACTGTACGTTTTATCGAAGCGCTGCCGTATAAGCTTACGTCTGCGCAGCTTCGCACATGGGAAGAGATAGAGGCCGATATGACAAGCGGTATATGTATGAACCGCATGGTACAGGGGGATGTGGGAAGCGGTAAGACAATAGTGGCCTTCCTTGCCCTGCTGCTTAATGCGGCCAACTCTCATCAGGGAGTCATGATGGCACCCACAGAGGTGCTTGCCACGCAGCATTACGAGAATCTCTGCACTCTTGCGGATAAGTATAAGCTATGTATACGTCCCTGCCTTTTAATAGGTGCTGTAACAGGCAGGAAGCGCACTGAAGTATATGAGGGCATCAAAAACGGTGAATACAACGTGATCATAGGCACACAGGCTGTAATTACCGACAAGGTGATATATAAGGATCTGACTCTGGCTGTTACGGATGAGCAGCATCGCTTCGGCGTAAAGCAAAGACAGGCTCTTGCTCTTAAGAATCTAAGCGATGAACCGGTACATGGCGAACATAAGGGTGAAGCCGGGGGAGGGATGCATGTGCTTGTCATGAGTGCGACTCCCATTCCAAGAAGCCTTGCCATGACGCTGTATGCCGGAGTTAAGCTCTCCGTCATAGATGAACTTCCGGCAGGAAGGAAGAAGATACTTAACTGCGTGGTGGATAAGTCCTACAGACCCACCGCGTACAGGTTCATGGAAAAGGAGATAGCCTCAGGACATCAGGTCTATGTCATCTGTCCCATGATAGATGAGAGCGAGGGGCTTGATGTGGAGAATGTCATAGATTATACGGCTTTGCTTAAGGAGAAGCTTCCGCCCTCCATACGGATAGATTATCTGCACGGACGCATGAAGCTTGCACAGAAAACAAGCCTCATGGATGCCTTCGCCGCAGGGGATATAGATATACTTGTGTCGACCACGGTAATAGAGGTGGGGATTGATGTGCCCAATGCCACGGTCATGCTGATTGAGAATGCGGACAGATTCGGACTTGCAGCGCTTCATCAGATAAGAGGAAGAGTGGGAAGAGGAGATGCACAGAGCTACTGTATATTCATTAATACGGGGGATTCGGAGGAATCCAAGGCAAGACTTGATGTGGTAGGTAAGAGTAACGACGGCTTCTTCATAGCAAGCGAGGATCTTAGGCTGAGAGGTCCCGGCGAGATAACCGGTATCAGGCAGAGCGGAGAATTCGGCTTTAAGTTCGCCAGTATATATGATGATTACTCCATCCTTGAGGGTGTTAAGGATTTTGCTGATATGCTGTATAAGGCAGGCAATACCGACAGGCTGAGAGAGATAGGAGCCTGTATTGATGAGTTCGGCTTCAGTGCAGTTGACTTTAGGAGTATTTGACAGTAAAATGTATATTTAAGCGGACTTTGAACCGTTAAGATTGATTGTAATGAAAGTGTGTGGGTCCTTTGACTGTAATTTGCATGTGAAAAGGATCTGTGGGGATTCTGATATGAAAAGAATAGCTGTTGTCACCGACAGTAATAGCGGTATTTCGCAGGAGGATGCCAGAGAGCTTGGTGTATATGTGCTTCCCATGCCTTTTACCGTTGGCGAAGAGGATTATTTTGAAGGGATCAATCTGACACAGGAGGGCTTTTATGAGCTCCTTAAGTCGGATGCGGATATAATGACATCCCAACCGTCTCCCGATGCTGTCACAAGACTGTGGGATGATGTGCTTAAGGAATATGATGAGATTGTACATATTCCCATGAGCTCCGGACTGTCGGGCTCGTGTCAGACGGCTAAGATGCTGGCAGAGGATTATGAGGGCAGAGTAGAGGTCGTTAATAATCAGCGTATATCAGTTACACAGCGTCAATCGTGCATAGATGCGCTTAAGCTTGCCGCACAGGGCTCCGATGCAGCGGCTATTCGCGCTGTTCTGGAAGAGGACAGATTCAATTCAAGCATATATATCATGCTCGATACCCTTTTCTATCTTAAAAAAGGAGGCCGTATCACGCCTGCAGCCGCAGCGCTCGGTACGCTGCTTCGCCTTAAACCCGTATTGCAGATACAGGGTGAGAAGCTTGATGCATTTGCCAAGGCCAGGACTACATCACAGGGCAAGAATATCATGATAGAAGCCATCCGCAATGATATGGAGAAACGCTTCGGCGGCGCCGATCCTTCGATCTGCAATCTACAGATAGCTTATACTTATGATCTGGATGCTGCAGAGAGCTTCAAGGCGGAGGTTGAAGCGGCTCTCCCGGGATTTAAGATCCATATGGATCCTCTGTCATTAAGCGTAGCCTGCCATATCGGTCCCGGTGCGTTGGCAGTTGCATGTACGAAGAAGCTAAAATATTAGTGCATATAATCTTATGTATTATGCAATTGTTTAAGCTGACAATATGAAGCAGTAATAATGGCGGCTGACTGTTCGCCCCCGGGTGTATGGGCATCCGGAGAGAGAATAAGTCAGTCGCTTTCATTTTGCGGAAAAATAAGTATAATAAGATAGAATAAATTGCAGAGGAGAGTATTATGTTAAAAAAGATCAGAAATGTCGCGATCGCAGTACTTGCGATACTTGGTATGCTGTTTGTCATACTTATGCTGCTTCCTGATGATGAGGAGGGGGCAGATAGTGATGAAACTCAATATGAGGTGCAAGAGAGCGTGACGGAAGATAGCGATGAGGCTATGGATGTCGAGACGACGGGGCAACAGGCGCAGGCTGAATCGAGTGAAGTAGCTGTGTCAGATGGAGGAGATGCGGCGACGGGAAAAGATGATGCGACTGCGGATACTGCAACGGATAATGGAGATGAAGTTTCGGAGGCGAACGTTGAAGGCGGCAATACGGTGAGCGTGAACATTCCGGCCTCTGACATATCTGATAATGTGCTTAAGTTTAAGACTCTTACGCTTGATAATAAGGAGGTCACGCAGGACATATTTGCTGACTACGATCTGACCGTCGTTCATATGTGGGGAACC
>ODAI014811051.1_pt1 | contig 17151 bp, 10 predicted proteins | sample 1539321 | NCBI WGS metagenome assembly ODAI01 (sample SAMN02144231, study PRJEB22623) | gut metagenome | biome: sheep rumen | host: Ovis aries | place: New Zealand | reverse complement strand
GGCGCGCTACATCACAGACAGATTTCTCCCCGACAAGGCGATTGACCTTATTGACGAAGCGGCTTCAAAGAAGCGTTTAGGCTCGCAGACAGAGCCGGACGAGTTAAAGGCAAAGGAAAAGAAGCTCGAGAAATTAAAGTCCGAGAAGCAGGAGGCAATCACCGCGCAGGACTTTGAAAAGGCGGCAAAACTCAGAGATGAGGAAAAAGCGCTCAGCGAGGAAGTCGAAAAATTAAAGTCAGAGTGGAAGGGCACAGGCTCCTCGTCGGGGCTTGTCGTAAACGAGGACGATATTGCTCAAATTCTCGCGGACTGGACGCATATCCCCGCGGCAAGGCTTAAAGAGGAGGAAATGGAAAAGCTAAAGCACCTTGAGGAAACGCTCCACGCGCGTGTTATCGGTCAGAATGAGGCTGTTACCGCAGTTTCAAAGGCAATTAAACGCGGCAGAGCCGGACTTAAAGACCCGAAAAGACCTATTGGCTCGTTCCTGTTCTTAGGTCCTACGGGCGTAGGTAAAACGGAGCTTTCAAAGGCGCTTGCCGAAGCGATGTTCGGCAGTGAGAACGCGCTTATAAGAATTGATATGTCGGAGTATATGGAGAAGCACGCCGTGTCAAAGTTCATCGGCTCACCTCCGGGATATGTAGGCTTTGAGGAGGGCGGTCAGCTCACCGAAAAGATACGTAAACATCCGTACTCGGTAATCCTTTTTGACGAGATAGAAAAGGCGCACCCCGATGTATTTAACATTATGCTGCAAATTCTTGACGACGGTGTTCTCACGGACGCGCAGGGCAGAAAGGTTGATTTTAAGAATACGGTTATCATTATGACCTCGAACCTCGGCGCAAAGGAGATACTCGGAAATATGTCGTCAAAGCTCGGCTTCAAGACTGAGGACGCGAACGATGATGGCAAATCGGAGCACGATAAGATTAAGGAAAAGGTTATGGACGAGGTAAAGAGAGCGTTCAAACCTGAGTTTTTAAACAGAATTGATGATATTATCGTATTCGACAGACTGACCGAGGATGACATCAAGGCTATTGCAAGACTTATGCTTAAATCCCTTACCGAAAGACTGAACGCGAACGACATTACCGTTACCTTCTCTGATGAAGCGGTAGAGAAAATCGCAAAATCCGGCTTCGATCCTGTATACGGCGCAAGACCGTTAAGACGCGCAATCCAGAATGAGATTGAGGATATGCTGTCGGAGGAGATTATTGACGGCAACATAAAAGGCGGCGACAGCGTGACGGTTACAGTTGAGGACGATAAGTTCACGGTTAAAAAATAATTGGTATACAAAAAATCTGACAGCGTTTAATTTGCTGTCAGATTTTTTTTCACTTCACAAGCGGAATTTTTACTGTAAACTGTGTATATTCGTTTTTGACCGATTCCGCCTTAATGCTGCCCTTGTACGACTCGGTTATTGCCTTCGCAATCGCAAGACCGAGACCATAGCCGCCGCTTTTACGTGCACGCGACTTATCCTCGCGGTAGAAGCGTTCAAATATATGCTCCAGCGCTTCCTCGCTTATGCCCTCGCCGCTGTTACGAACGGTGAACACTGCCGCGCTGTCTGTCCTTTTGAGTTTTACTTGGATATTGCCTTTTTCCGGAGTGTATTTGCAGGCGTTGTCAAGCAGTATCATCACAAGCTGCTTTAGCTGCTCCATATTGCCGTTTACCGTTAAATCCGGCGCAATGTCATACGTCATATTGACGTTCTTTTCGAACACAACCGCCTCCATTAAAAGTATCACGCTTTCCGCCGCCTCGGAGAATGAAACCGGCGACAGCATAACGGCGTTTTCGTTATGGTCAAGCCGCGCGAGATAGAGAAGGTCATTGGTGAGCTTCGTCATTCGCTCCGTTTCGGTTTTGATGTACTGAAGCCACTTCTTTTCCGCGCCTATTGTGCTGTCCTCGCGCGTCAGAAGCACATCCACATTTGTGTTTATGGTCGTGAGCGGCGTTTTCAGCTCGTGCGACGCGTCCGCGACAAACTGCTTTTGCTTGTTATACGAGTCCTCAACCGGCTTTATGGAACGGTTCGCGTTAAACAGGCTTATAAGGAACGCCGCGACAAGCGACAACAGCGCGACAATACTCAAAACAATAAGCAAGTTAAGCATAATATTATGCTCCGAATTTATATCAGTAAACGCAACAATATATCCTGTGTCTGTTTTCACCACGCGGTATGCCCAGAGGCCGTTATCCGAGGTAAGCTGTCCCTGATTGTTATTAGATGATATAATACCGCTTATCTTGTCCGTGTAAAAATCCTCAGTCAAATCAAACGGCATATTTTTTTTCTGAATATTACCTTCATTATCCGTTGTTACCGTAAACGTCAGCGAAAACGGCTCGCCGCTGTTTTCGCGCATTTCGGGCGGCTCACCCTCAGGCATATGCCGCATTTCACTCTCCGGCTTTGGCGGCGGTGAAGCGTCATCGTGCAGCTCCGGTCTTTCTCTTTCACGGTCGCCCATACGCGGTTCACGGTCGTTTAGCGCAAAATTTATCGACCGCTCTAATTTCATATCCACATTTCGGTTCGTGTTCTGCCAGGTGATAAGATATATCACCGAAAAGCTGCCGATTACAAGCGCGGCAATTATAAGCGTGTTTACAATAAGCAGCTTGTTTCTCAGTTTCTTAAACATATTTATCCCTCCACAAGCGTATATCCCACGCCGCGCACCGTGTTTATCGCGGCTTTACTGTGCACAAAGGTGAGCTTTTTGCGGAGGAAGGAAATATACACCTCAACGTGATTTGCCTCCGCCTCGCTGTCAAAGCCCCACAGCTTTTCTATAATCTGCTCCTTTGAGCAAACAAGACCCTTGTGCAGCATAAGGTGTTCTAATAGCTCGCTTTCCTTCAGCGTCAGCGTTATCTCGTTTGCGCCGCTCGTAAGCTGCAGCGTTTGGGTGTTTAAGGTTATATCGGCAAAGGAGATCGTGTTTGTGTTCGCCACAATCTCGCCGCGGCGTCTGCCGAGCGCGCGTATACGCGCTAAAAGCTCCTCAGTGTTAAACGGCTTTGCAAGGTAATCGTCCGCGCCGCTGTCAAGACCGCGAACCTTATCGGAAATCTCGTTCTTTGCGGTTAACAGTATTACAGGCGTGTCAAAACCCTCGCTTCTGATATTTTCAAGCACATCCAATCCATTCATCTTTGGCAGCATTATATCAAGCACAATAACGTCATATATCCCGCTAAGCGCGTTATCCAATCCATCCTCGCCGTCATTTGACACGTCAACGGTGTAGTTGTTCTTTTTAAGTATCTGCGCCAGCGCTTCCGCCAGGTGAATTTCATCCTCAACAACAAGTATACGCATTTTAATCAGCCATCCTTTCACTTCGTTCAAGGACAAATAGGATGCGAAAGAACTTCGTTCTTTCACACTAATTCCTCCCGTTTTTCATCATAATTATATTGTATCATACTTTTCTTAATTTTGCCTTAATTTTTTAAAATTTTGTTCGGAAGATTAAATTGACACTGCTTTGAAAAAAGTGTACAATGAATATAATAAGTAATTTTAAGGAGCAACGGATATGAAGAAACGAATTATTGCATTTATTGCAGCGGCGGCAATGGCTGTTTCACTTTTGCCCACCGTATCGTTTGCCAAGACGGCGGAGGTGACGCCAATACTGCGTTATACGTTTGACGGTGATAACGCGCTTGCGTCAGAGAACGGCGGAAACGCGCTTAAGCTTAACGGCGGCGCGACAATAACCGACGAGGGAAATGTCAGAAAAGGTCTTTTGCTTGACGGCACAGACGGTTACGCGCTTTTGCCCGAAAACATTTTGACGGACAAAATGACAATTTCCGCATGGGTGAAGATAAACAAATTCGCCACATGGGCGCGTGTGTTTGACTTCGGTACGGACAGCACCAACAACTTTTTCCTCTCGCCCTACAGTGGCGGCACGACAAGGATTGAAATGAAAACACCGTCAGATGTAAATTCCGTTGACGCGCCGCAGGAAACGGAGCGCGAGTGGGTACACTATGCGGTTACATACGACAATGGCACAATTAACTATTACCGCAACGGCAGACTTCTTTATACAAAGTCAAACCTTTCAATTAAGCCGAGTGATATTAAAAATGAATTGAACTACATAGGCAAATCGCATTATGACGCTGACGCGTATCTGTCGGCGGTGGTTGACGATTTCAGAGTTTATGACAAGGCTTTGACGGCTGACGAAATAGGCGCGGTATTCTCCGAGGGTGAGATAAGCGGAGAAATGCTGTTAAAGTCATACTCCATTGAGGACGGACAGCTTGTGACGGGTGATAAAATCGACCTGCCGCAGACTGACGGCTTGGTTTGGAATGAGGTTGACAACCTCGGACTTATCGATACCGAAACAGGCGCGGTTAAGCACTATGACCAAACCGAACAGGTTACGCTTATGGCTTCATACGGCGACTATGAGCAGGAGTATACCGTCTATGTCACAGGCGCGAATGAATCCCCGTACACGATAAACATTGACGCGGCTGACCGCTCAAAAGACGTGTCAGACAATATGTGGGGCTTGTTCTTCGAGGACATCAACAGTGCCGCTGACGGCGGACTGTATGCCGAAATGGTGCAGAACAGGTCGTTTGAAACGGAAAAGGACGGTCATTTGTATTCTTGGGAAACAAGCGGTGATGTTAAGATTAACACCGAAAACCCGCTGAATGAAAATAATCCGACTTATGTAACACTCGGTGCGGGCGCGTCAGTCATAAATGACGGCTTTATGGGTATGAGTATTAAGGAGGGCGAAAAATACGACTTCTCAATATATGTTAAGGACGAAAATCAGTATGGATTTGAGGTAAATCTTTTAGATGAAAATAGCGATTCTGTTTCGCCGGGAGGAAGATTCGGAAAGAATAACGCTGATTACAAGGGCAGCGGCGAATGGGTAAAGGAAACTATTGAAATTATTTCCAGTACTACCACGAACAATGCAAGACTTCAGATAGTAAATGACAGTACGAATTCAGTTGATGTAGATATGATTTCCCTTATCTCCGAGGACACCTACAAGGGACATGGGCTTCGCAAGGACTTTATGGAAGCGCTCGAGGCAATGCACCCGAAGTTTCTCCGTTTCCCGGGCGGCTGTGCTATTGAGGGTAACACTATGGAAACGGCGTGGAACTGGAAGGACACCGTAGGCGATGTTGCCGAAAGAAAAGAAATGGTGAACATATGGAGTCCGTCCGACAAAACGTATATGATGACCTACGGTTTAGGCTTTTACGAGTATTTTCAGATGTGCGAGGATTTGGGTATGGAGCCTGTTCCTATCCTGAACTGCGGTATGGCGTGTCAGGCGCGCAGCGGCGGCAAGACGGACGCGGCGTATCTTGTGCCGATGGACGAGCTGCAGCCGTATATTGATGACGCGCTTGACCTTATCGAGTTCGCAAACGGCACTGACGAGAGCAATAAATGGGTGAAGCTCCGTGTTGATATGGGACACCCGGAGCCGTTCAACCTGCACTATATCGGCATAGGCAACGAGCAGTTCGGTGACATTTATTTTGAGCGTTACTATGAATTTGCAAAGCAGATACACGAAAAATATCCCGAAATGAACCTTGTAACCACCTCCGGTCTTTCTTCAAGCGGCAGCGGCAATGACCTTGCATGGAATTGGATAAACGAACATACAGAGCTTGCAGACCGCGTTGACGAGCATTATTACGAGAACCCAGACTGGTTCCGCGCTCACGCTTACCGCTACGACAACTACCGCCGCGACACAAATTCAAAGGTATTTTTGGGCGAGTATGCGTCAAAGGGCAACGCGTGGTATAACGCGCTTTCCGAAGCGGCGTTTATGACAGGACTTGAAAGAAATGCCGATGTTGTAAGAATGGCTTCATACGCGCCGATGTTTGCAAAGTACGGCAACACGCAGTGGTCGGCGGGGAATATGCTTTGGTTTAATAATGAGGAAATAATGCTCACACCGAATTACTATGTTCAGTCGCTTTACGCAAACAACAAGGGTGACTACTCACTCCCGACAGAAGTGGAAATGAACGGCATTGACACGGACGACACCTTTAAGGGCGGTGTGGTTCTCGGCTCGTGGGGTACGCAGAATGAGTTTAAGGATTTGGAGCTTGACAAGGAGGTTAGCTTCGATAATTCCATAGCCGGAATAGGCGACTGGAGCGCAAGCGGGGATGGTGTTATTTCGCAGACCTCGGACGCGACAGGCAGCACATATTTCTATGACATTGGTGATGTAGATAATTATACCTTTACCGTTAAGGCAAGAAAGCTCGGCGGCGGCGAGGGCTTTCAGATTGGCGTTGCAGCGGAGGATAACCTCAATTACTACCGCGTAAACATAGGCGGCTGGGGCAACACTATCGCAAAGATACAGCATATCGTAAACGGCGTATCGTCTGAAACGGGTAACGTTGCGGAGCAGTCGTATGTCGGAGAGGTGCATATTGAGGACAATAAGTGGTATGATGTGCGCGTAGAGGTTACTGACTATGAAATTAAGGCGTACCTTGACGGCGAGTTTATCTGCTCGTATACAAAGCCTAAATCATACGGACCTATCTATTCATCAAGCGTGCATGACGAAGAAACGGGCGAGGTTATTGTTAAGGTCGTAAACACGCTCGGAAGCGACGTGCCTGTTGATATTAACATAACCGGCGCAGATATAACGGACAGCAGCGCAAAAACCTTTGTTATGGAGGGCGATACAAGCCTTGAAAACAGTCTTGAAAACCCGACGGCGATTGTTCCGTATGCAAGCGAGATAACAAACGCGGCAAACGAATTTACATATTCAGCGCCGGCAAATTCATTCACGGTAATGCGCCTTGCGGCAAAGAGTGCGGCGGCTGAGCAAAACTACACGCACAAGGCGTACATAAACGGTTACACCGACTACACGTTCCGCCCCGACAAGACAATAAGCCGCGCTGAAGCCGCGACGATAATAGCGAATATAGACGGTATGGATCCGTCTGTGGAATACACGCCAAACGGCTTTAGTGATATATTGGAAGGTGAGTGGTTTATTCCTTATATAAATTATTGCTCCGAAAAGGGATATATAAACGGTTATGAGCGCAACACCTTTATGCCGCGCTACACGATAACGCGCGCCGAGTTTGCGACAATACTTGCGCGGTATTTGAACTTAGAGCAGATCAAGGACGTAAGCTACAGCGATATGACCTCCTCCCACTGGGCGGCAGGATATGTCGGCGCACTGGCTCAGAAAAAGATTGTATCAGGCTATGAGGACGGCACGATCCGCCCTGATGCGACACTGACACGCGCCGAAGCGATTACGATGCTCAATAACGCGCTTAAAAGAAACGACAATCCGGCAAATCTTATTAACCCCTTCACAGACGTCACTCCCGCACACTGGGCATACAGCCAAATTTTAGAGGCGGCGGTAAACCATTAAACAGACAAACAAAAAAGCGTTTCATCTGAAACGCTTTTTTTTCTTGTCTTTACTCACAAATCAATTCATTTATATTCACCACATCGCCCGCGCCCATAGTGAACACTATATCGCCTTCTTTGACGTTTTTCTTTAAAAACGCCGCGATGTCGTCAAACTTATCAATATACCTTGCGCTAATGCCGCGCTTTTTAATATCCTCGGTCAAATCCTCCGGTTTTGTGACACCGTCAAATTTTTCTCTTGCGGCGTAGATATGCGTTAAAATCAGCTCGTCCGTGTTGTCAAACGCCTCGGTGAACTCCTTCCATAGCGTGCGCGTTCTCGAATACGTGTGCGGCTGGAACACGCACCAGATTTTATTATGGTTAAACTTTTTCGCGGCGGCAAGCGTCGCTTTTATCTCGGTGGGGTGGTGGGCGTAATCGTCAATTACCACCGCGCCGTTTAGAAAGCCCTTTTTCTCAAAGCGGCGGTGCGTTCCCTTGAACGTTTCAATACCCTTTGCCGCCTTGCCCGCGTCAACGCCCGAAAGATTACATACGGCGATTGTCGCGAGAGCGTTTAAAATATTGTGGTCGCCCGGCACGTTAAGACTTAACGTACAGACCTTTTCGCCGTTTTTCATCACGTCAAACGACGGAAAGCCTGCGTGGTATTTTATATTGTCGGGATAATAGTCGTTTTTATCCGAAACGCCGTAGGTCACGATGTTAAGATTTTCCGCGTCTTTAAGCGCGTCGCATACATTTTCATCATCACCCATCGCGACAACATAACCCTTGCCCTCTGTGAGATATGCAAATTGGCGGAAGCTGTCCTTTATCATATCAATACCCGTGAAGAAATCGAGGTGATCCTCCTCAATATTGGTAATAAGGGCTATTGTCGGGTAAAATTTCAAAAAACTGTTTGTATATTCACACGCTTCCGTGACAAAATAATCATCGGAACCTGTTTTTATATTGCCGCCGATTAAATCCAGCTCGCCGCCTATACTTATAGTAGGGTCAAGACCCGCGCCTAAAAGCGCGTGGGCGAGCATTGAGGTTGTGGTGGTCTTGCCGTGTGTTCCGGCAACGCCTACCGCGTGTGTGTATTGCTTCATAACCGCGCCCAAAAACTCCGCGCGGTCAATAACGCGCTTGCCCAAATCCTTTGCAAGCACCATCTCCGGATTGTCAGCCTTGGCGGCCGCGGTGTGAACAACGACAGCCGCACCCTTAACTCCGCCTTCGTTAACAGCCTCGCGGCCGTAAACAATATCCGCGCCCATAGCGGTGAGTTTGTCGGTTATCGGCGTTTCGTTCCAGTCTGAGCCTGTTACTTTATAGCCTGCTTTAATGGCTATCTGCGCAAGTCCGCTCATACTTATGCCGCCTATGCCTATAAAATGTATACCGTCACCCCTTTTAAGGTCTGACAACTGAAATCTTTCCATAGAGAAAATCTCCTTTTTATGCATATTCCGTATATTATTATACACCGTAAAAGCAGGTTTGAAAAGCCTTTTTATTAAATTTTATAAAATTGAAACAAAAAACAGATATTTTGTTGACATAACCGATAAATCGACAGCAAAATGCTTGACAAAACATATTTTTTACTATATCATAAGCTAAGGCAGAATTATGTCGAAGGGTGGTGAAACACTATGGAAATCACAGACATCAGGATTAAAAAGGTAACAGGCGAAAGCAAGATGAAGGCTGTCGCTTCAGTAACATTCGACAACGCGTTTGCAGTTCACGATGTGAAGGTTATCGAGGGTCCGGAAAAATTGTTTGTGGCAATGCCGAGCAGAAGAACTCCGGACGGAGAATACAGAGACATTGCTCATCCCATCAACAGTGATATGCGCCAGGCGCTCGAAAGCAGAGTTTTGGCAGCTTATGACGCGATTGAAGATGAGCCCGAAATCACCGAGGAAGCATAATATATTTAACATAATTTATATAAATAAAAAGCGTTTTATAGGGGCAACTTCCATAAAACAGTAAAGTATTAAAATTTATGGAAGTCTGTCAAAGCGGATTGAGAAAACGGCGGATAGTGATATTTTGAGAATAACGCTATTCCGCTTTTTCTATGCCTTTAAAATGGGCATTTAGGCTGTCGGAAGTCGCATAAAATCAAGTGTTGTGAGGCTTAAAAATCAAGGGGTTTGTGTAGTTACAAGGCTTCCCCTCAATTTTGCGGTTCTAAATGTCCATTACTGTCACGGTATTAGAAATAAAATATACCATTCAGAACGGCATAAACCGTCCTAAAACAATTTATCTATAACAGCCCCATACCCCGATATTGACACCCCTTAAAATTTGGACTTATTGCGTGACGCATAAGGATATTTTCAAACTGTATAAAACCTATGTTTTTTGAGCCAAAATTGAGCAAAGGTATATAACTATATTCCCACTCCCCAAATTAGGGTTTTAATGCGTCACTTGAATTGTGCAAAAATTATATGGTGTGACAGAAGAGCAAAATAAATCGCATAAAATCATGGTGTAAAATATGGAAATGCGCAAGGGTATATGTTCAAACCATAAAACTATTACAATCCAAACGCTATCGCAAGAAATGCAAGTTTAAGTTGTAAAATAATGAGAATACCTAATTATCCGGCACCGCATTATTTACAAGCGGCAGATATGGCTTCAATTGAGAGACGGATGAACAAGTCTTACAATATATGATAGAGTATATGAAAAATATATTTGAACAAACAATTCTTTTACATGCTATTCTTTCTATATCTTGACGGTGAGCATTTCATAAATCTCATAAATTGTTTATTGAAATAGCTGCTGCTATTAAAACCGCAGTCTGATGAGATTTGTGAAATGCTTTTTTCGTTGTTGCGGAGCATATACGCGCTTTGGATTATGCGGTATCGGTTGAGGTAGACTATCGGTGAATAATCTGACACCTCGCGGAACACGCGGCACAGGTGCTCCTTACTTATATGAACGCTTAAAGCCAGATCATCAAGCGAGATTTCATTCATATAATTGTCGTGTATGTAATCGAGCACTCTTTTAACAATGTCTGTTTTTGCGTTCTCTTTTGCCATTCTTGCTTGCACTCCAGTAGCAACGCACATTGACATCATCTCGGTAAGATGTGCCTTTATCAAAAGCTCATAACCGAACGGTTTGTCTTTATACGCGTTGTTTATCTTGTACGCAAGAGCGACTGCATCAGTGGGCAGGTGACGCGGAATTTCTATATTACCGTCCATAACAGCACTAATGTAGCGGTCATATATATCCTCATACTTTGGCGCTATAAACTGCGGGGAGAAAACGATGGCAATAAAACCGCATTCCAAATCGGCGGAATTTACGGCGGAGTGAAGCGCGGAGGAGTTTATAAATGCACCTTCGCCTTTTTTAACTACGACCGGCTCGCCGTTTATATGCACCGTTGCTTCGCCGGCGGTAATTATAAGGAACTCAAACTCGCTGTGGTAATGAAGCGGAAATAGCGGTTTTTCATCAGAGTTAAAGTGCATATCATATATGCCCACGGGAAACTCCGCTGTGCCGTGTATAAGATGCTCTTCAAAATATGGTTCAGTCATATTGAATTCACCTCTCTATATATCAATATCGTTTTATATTCTGTCAAAATAGTTATATAATATATGTCAATATACTAATATAATTGTATCATAGACATAATAAATTGTAAAGAAGGCGAGGTAAAAATTATGCGGTTTTACACAGAAAACGGAAGTCTTACGGCGAAGGAGCAAAATGAAACGATTTTGATTGAGCCGTGGGGCAATAATGCCCTCAGAGTAAGGGTAACGCAGAACCCGAAATTTTCGGGCGACAACCACGCGTTGGAGCGCGTACGAAGCAGTGCAATGGTTGAAATTACCGATAGCGCGGCGACAATCACAAACGGGAAAATAAGCTGTGTTGTATCAAAGCGCGGCTGGCTCGAATTTTTCAAGGACGGAAAAAGCGTTTTAAAGGAATACATGCGTGATTGGCGCGGCGCAAACGAGCACAGTCCTAGCATGAAATTTTTTGCACGCGACTTTAAGGCTGTAAGCGGAAACGATTACAATATCACAATGCGTTTTGAAGCAGACAGCAAGGAAAAAATATTTGGCATGGGACAGTATCAGCAGCCGAATTTAAATCTCAAGGGCTGCGTTTTAGAGCTTGCACAGCGCAATTCGCAGATAAGCATACCGTTCTATATTTCAAGCAGGGGCTATGGCTTTTTGTGGAATAACGAGGGAATAGGCGAGGTAATGTTCGGCGCGAACTATACGCAGTGGAACAGCAGACTTTCAGAGGAGGCTGACTACTGGATAACCGCCGACGACACGCCCAAGCAAATACTCGAAAACTACACCGCCGTAACGGGACGCGCACCCGAATTTCCCGACAACGCGCTCGGCTTATGGCAGTGCAAGCTGCGCTACCGCACGCAGGACGAGGTCTTGGAGGTGGCGCGCGAGTACCACAGACGCGGCATACCGCTTGACGTAATCGTCATAGACTTCTTCCATTGGATAAGACAGGGCGACTGGAGCTTTGACCCGAAATATTGGCCTGACCCCAAGGCGATGGTTCAGGAGCTACACAAAATGGGTACGCGCTGTATGGTTTCCATATGGCCGACGGTTGACAGAAAGAGTGTAAATTACAACGAAATGGCGGAGCGCGGTCTGCTTGTGAGAACAGAGCGCGGAAGCGTGCAGTGCTTTGATTTTCAGGGCGACACCGTTATATATGACGCGACAAACCCCGAAGCGAGGGAGTTTATCTGGCAAAAATCCTATGAAAACTACTACAAGCATGGAATTGATATGTTCTGGCTTGACGAGGCAGAACCCGAATATTCCGCATACGATTTTGACCACTACCGCTACCACGCAGGCGCGGCTTTGAAGGTGAGTAACCGCTACCCAAGAGAACACGCAAGAGCCTACTTTGAGGGTATGAAGGCTCAGGGACAGACGGACATAGTAAATCTTCTTCGCTGCGCGTGGGTAGGAAGTCAGAAATACGCCGCACTTGTATGGTCGGGGGATATAAAATCCACCTTCACAGCGCTGCGCGACCAACTTAGCGCGGGACTGAATATAGGTATTGCGGGTATTCCTTGGTGGGTGAGCGACACAGGCGGCTTTTTCGGTGATGTGACGGACGAGCATTTTAACGAATTGCTTATAAGATGGTTTCAGTTCTCCGCCTTCTGCCCCGTACTTCGTATGCACGGCGACAGAGGCCCGCACAATATCCCCACACTTTCAGACCTCGACTACGGCGGCGGCTTTTCTGAAACGGGACAGCCTAACGAATTGTGGAGCTATGGCGAGGACGTGTACAAAATACTTAAAAAATACCTTGATATCCGTCTTGAAATGAAGGACTACATAAAGTCGGTGATGAACGAAGCAAGCGAAAACGGCTCGCCTGTTATACGCGCGATGTTCTATGAATTTCCCGAAGATGAAGCGTGCTGGGATATAGACGATGAGTATATGTTCGGCTCAAAATACCTTGTCGCGCCCGTGCTGTATCAGGGAATGACGGAGCGCGAGGTATATCTGCCCACGGGTACATGGAAGAATATCCACACCGGCGAAATTATTGACGGCGCAAATACTATAACAGCCGCCGCGCCGATTGATATTATTCCTGTATATGAAAGAATATAAAAAGAGGAGGATATGAAAATGAACAACATTCCAAAGGTAAAAATAGGTATAGTTGCGGTAAGCCGCGACTGCTTTCCCGAAAGTCTTTCGGTGAACCGCAGAAAGGCGCTTGTAAAAGCGTATGCTGATAAGTATGACGCAGCGGATATTTACGAGTGTCCCATCTGTATCGTGGAGAGCGAAATACACATGAAACAGGCGCTCGCTGACATTAAAGCGGCGGGCTGTAACGCATTATGCGTATATCTCGGTAACTTCGGACCCGAGATAAGCGAGACGATGCTCGCACAGCAGTTTGACGGTCCAAAGATGTTTGTGGCGGCGGCAGAGGAAAATATCGGTACGCTTAGTGACGACAGAGGTGACGCATACTGCGGTATGCTGAACGCAAGCTATAACCTAAAATTAAGAGGTGTTAAGGCATACATTCCCGAATACCCTGTCGGTGACGCTGAGGAGTGCGCCGATATGATAAACGAGTTTTTGCCGATTGCAAGAGCCGTTATCGGTCTGAATGACTTGAAGATTATATCTTTCGGCCCGCGTCCCTTAAACTTCCTCGCATGTAACGCGCCTATATATCAGCTTTATCAGCTTGGCGTTGAGATTGAGGAAAACTCGGAGCTTGACTTATTTGAAGCGTTTAACAAGCACGAGGGCGACAACAGAATTGTGGAAGTTGTAGCCGATATGGAAAAGGAATTGGGCGAGGGCAACAAGAAGCCGGAAATACTTTCAAAGCTCGCTCAGTATGAATTAACCTTGCTTGACTGGATTGAAGAACGCAAGGGGTCAAAGAAGTATGTTGCAATCGCGGGCAAGTGCTGGCCTGCGTTTCAAACGCAGTTCGGCTTTGTACCGTGCTATGTAAACTCACGCCTTACAGGCAGGGGAATACCCGTATCATGCGAGGTTGATATTTACGGCGCGCTGTCGGAGTACATAGGCACTTGCGTATCAGAGGATGCGGTAACGCTTTTGGATATCAACAATTCCGTACCAAAGGATATGTATGAAGCGGACATTAAGGACAAGTTTGACTACACCCACCACGATACATTTATGGGCTTCCACTGTGGCAACACCTGTTCTACGAAATTGGCGGCATGCTCAATGAAGTATCAAAAAATCATGGCGCGTTCGCTTCCTGTCGAGGTTACAAACGGCACACTTGAGGGCGATATTGCGCCCGGTGATATTACCTTCTTCCGCCTGCAGTCAACTGCTGACAGTAAGCTTCGCGGCTACATTGCAAACGGCGAGGTACTTCCTGTTGCGACGCGCTCGTTTGGTTCAATCGGCGTGTTTGCAATACCTGAAATGGGACGCTTCTATCGTCATGTGCTGATTGAAAAGAACTTCCCGCACCACGGCGCTGTTGCGTTTGGTCATCACGGTAAGACACTTTATGAGGTATTTAAGTATATTGGCGTACCCGTAGAGGAAATCGGCTATAATCAGCCTAAAGGCGTAAGATACGAAACCGAGAACCCTTGGAGATAAAACTATGAGTTATTATATCGGAATAGATTTAGGCACATCGGCGGTTAAAATGCTGATGACAGACGAAAACGGCGAAATAATAAAAAGTGTTTCAAAGGAATATCCGCTTTACTTTCCGCACGAGGGATGGTCGGAGCAGAAACCCGAGGATTGGTGGAGTGCGGTCAAAGAGGGCTTAAAAGAGCTTACAGACGGCAGCGACAAATCGCTTGTCAAGGGCATATCCTTCGGTGGGCAGATGCACGGACTTGTAATTTTGGACGAAAACGACAATGTAATTCGTCCCACAATACTCTGGAACGACGGACGCACTCAGAGCGAGGTCGATTATCTTAACAATGAAATAGGCAAACATAAGCTGTCCGAGTACACAGCCAATATCGCATTCGCAGGCTTTACCGCCCCAAAGATTTTGTGGCTTAAAAAGAATGAACCTGAGAATTTCAAGCGTATTAAAAAGATAATGCTTCCCAAGGACTACATCGCATATATGCTTACGGGCGTGCACTCAACCGATTATTCTGACGCGTCGGGTATGTTATTGCTTGATGTAAAGAATAAAAAGTGGTCACAGGAAATGCTTGATATTTGCGGTGTTGATGAGAGCGTAATGCCAAAGCTATTTGAAAGCTATGAGGTGACGGGGACACTAAAGTCTGAACTTGCTGAAGAACTTGGACTGAATGGGGACACTAAAGTTATTGCGGGCGCGGGTGACAACGCAGCCGCCGCAATCGGCACAGGAACAATAGGCAACGGCAAGTGCAATATCTCGCTCGGCACTTCGGGAACGGTGTTCATTTCACAGGACTCATTTTCCGTTGACAAAAACAACGCGCTCCATTCCTTTGCACATGCGGACGGCAAATATCACCTTATGGGCTGTATGCTATCCGCTGCGTCGTGCAACAAATGGTGGCTGGAGGATATTATTAAAACCAATGATTACACAGGCAGCCAAAAGGATATTAACGAGCTTGGTGAAAACAATGTTTTCTTTCTGCCGTACCTGATGGGTGAACGGTCGCCGCATAATGACCCAAATGTACGCGGCGCGTTTATCGGCATGAGCATGGATACAACACAATCCGATATGACACAGGCGGTATTGGAGGGCGTGGCGTTTGGACTTCGTGACAGTGTAGAGGTCGCGCGTTCGCTCGGTATGAAGATAACACGCTCCACAATCTGCGGCGGTGGTGCAAAAAGCCCGCTGTGGTGCCAGATTATGGCTAATGTGATGAACATGGAAATCGTAACACTCAAAAAAGAGGAGGGCCCCGCAATGGGTGGCGCCATCCTTGCCATGGTAGGCTGCGGTGAATACTCTGATGTGTACGAGGCAGCGGAAAAACTGGTGAAATACGATAGAGTATATTCACCCGACCCAGAACTTGTGGGAAAGTATGAAATCAAATATAAGGAGTTTAATCATCTTTATCCGACTGTTAAGGATTTATTTAATTAAGTAAAGAGGCTTTGTGACAGAAATATAACTACTGTATACAAAGCCTTTTTTGTTCCTCAACTTAGTTTTTATTATCATACCAGTAAATCATATTCATCACAAGCATATTCTAATTCTGAAAACACAAGTTTAGCAAAAATATAAACAAGAACGATTTTTCAAGATACTAAGCATATTGAAAGATACCAGTTTTAAATTTAGAAAATAACAAATAGGGATATAAATAAATAAAAAAGTTATATCCCCTTATATAAATTTGTTTAGCTACAACCGAGCGTGCTTATCTTTGTAAATACACCGTATGTGCCTCAATCAGCAGCTTATTTGTTACAGTGTACACCGCCATATCAACGGCGGGAGTGTCAGCATAGCAAAAGTCCGTATGTGGGGCGGGTGGAGTATATGACGGATTGATAGATTGATAGATTTTTGTATGAGCCTGTTTGCGTGCCTCGTCAATGTCCTTTCCGTTCTCAACCCCTGCAAGAATATCCGCAAGCAGCCCTCTCATATTTTCTTCCGTCTGCCGATAAACTTCGGGGCGTAAAAGCATATCCCTCATAGTACGAATTGCGTTATCGCTTATAGCTGAAAGAATTGCGTAGCCGTGTCCATTTGTTTCGTCTGCAACTACCGCCTTTCGTATTCGTGCATTTGCATAACCGCTTGCAAGAGCATAACCGAGATTATCGGTGGCGACTTCATCAAGAATATCGCTCACAAGATTTTCAACAATCACGATTTGTTCTTCCGTTGCGTTCTGCGGTGCGGTTTCTCTTGGAATAGATGCGGCGTTTGCTGTTGCGCTTGACACAAGCAACGCTGTTGTCAGCGCAAGTGTAATAATTTGTTTTTTCATTTTCAAAAACTCCTTTCGATATTTTATATAATAATTATATCAAAGGAATTTACCCGCGCCCAGTGTGAGATTTGTAGAAAAAATCAGTGTCAGCCCGTACAAAGCGCCTAAATGTCAATATCAGTTTCGGTTGCCCTGTCGCGGT
>ODAI013064789.1_pt1 | contig 17152 bp, 11 predicted proteins | sample 1539321 | NCBI WGS metagenome assembly ODAI01 (sample SAMN02144231, study PRJEB22623) | gut metagenome | biome: sheep rumen | host: Ovis aries | place: New Zealand | reverse complement strand
GAGATGCGCGTGCGCTTCACCACCAGCAACCCCGAGGACCTGAGCGACGCCATCATCGAGACGATGGCCAGCCATGCCAACATCTGCAATCATATCCACCTGCCCGTGCAGAGCGGCAGCAACAAGGTGTTGAAACTCATGAACCGCAAATACACCCGCGAGTGGTATCTGGGACGCGTGGAGGCCATCCGCCGCATCATCCCCGACTGCGGCCTCTCCACCGACATCTTCGTGGGCTACCACAGCGAGACGGAGGCCGACCACGAGCTGTCGCTCTCACTCATGCGCGAGGTGGGCTACGACTCCGCCTTCATGTTCAAGTACAGCGAGCGCCCGGGCACCTACGCTTCTAAGCACCTGCCCGACGACGTGCCCGAGGAGGAGAAAATCCGCCGCCTCAACCAACTTATCCAACTGCAGACAGAGATGTCGGCCATCGCCAACCGCCGCGACGAGGGGAAGACGTTCGATGTCCTCGTCGAGGGCTTCAGCAAACGGTCACGCAACCAGCTCATGGGCCGCAACGAGCAAGGCAAAGCCGTGGTCTTCGACCGCGGCAACCACCACATCGGCGAAACCGTCAAGGTGAAGATCACGGCCTCGTCGAGTGCCACCCTGCTGGGCGAGAGTGTCGACTCCTCTGACACCCAACACCCCATCCAGTCATAGCCATGAAAGAATTCATAATGGTGCTCAGGCGCTTCGTGCCGCCTTACAAGAAATACCTGGCGCTGTCGGTACTGTTCAACATCCTGTCGGCAGTGCTCAACGTCTTCTCGTTCATGTCGCTCATCCCCATGCTCAACATCCTCTTCAACACGGGCGACGGCGAAAATGCCACACAGCTGATGGCGTGGGACTGGAACCATACCAAGGACGTGCTGATGAACAACATGAACTACTACGTCAACCAGATGGTGGAAAACATCGGACCCACCACCACCCTGCTTGCCATCGGACTCTTCCTCGCGGTGATGACGGCCCTCAAGACCGGAGCCTACTTCCTCTCCTCGGCCACCATCGTACCCATACGCACCGGCGTGGTGCGCGACATACGCAACCAGCTCTACCGCAAGATCACCTCACAGTCGCTCGGATTCTTCTCCGAGGAGCGAAAGGGCGACATCATCGCACGCATGAGCGGCGACGTGCAGGAGATAGAGACCTCTATCATGTCGAGCCTCGACATGCTCTTCAAAAACCCCATCCTCATCCTCGTCTATTTCGGCACCATGCTCCTCGTGTCGTGGCAGCTCACCCTCTTCACCATCGTCTTCGTGCCCATCTTCGGATGGTTCATGGGCTTCGTCGGACGAAAGCTCAAGCAGAAGTCGATCAAGGCACAGGCCCTCTGGAGCGACACCATGAGTCAGGTGGAGGAGACCCTCGGCGGACTGCGCATCATCAAGGCCTTCTGCGCCGAGGAGAAGATGAACGACCGCTTCGACCGCGTCAACTCTGCCTACCGCAACGACATCATGCGCGTCAACATCCGCCAGCAGATGGCTCACCCGATGAGCGAGTTCCTCGGCACGGTGATGATCGTCATCGTACTGTGGTTCGGAGGCATCCTCGTGCTCAACGACAAGAGCATCACCGGACCTACCTTCATCTTCTACATGACCATTCTCTACAGCATCATCAACCCTCTCAAGGAGTTCTCAAGGGCGGGATACAACATCCCCAAGGGACTGGCTTCGATGGAGCGCGTGGACAAAATCCTCCTCTCGGAGGTCAGCATCAAAGACCCCGAGCACCCCGTGCCCGTCGACGGCTTCAAGGAGAGTATCGAACTGCGCCACGTGTCGTTCAAGTATGGTGAGCAGTGGGTGCTCCGCGACATCTGCCTCACTATCCGAAAGGGACAGACGGTGGCCCTCGTGGGACAGAGCGGCAGCGGCAAGTCGACACTCGTCGACCTCATCCCGCGCTACTACGACGTGCAGGAGGGTCAGGTGCTCATCGACAGCGTCGACGTGAGGGAGATGGGTCTGCACGACCTGCGCCAACTCATAGGCAACGTCAACCAAGAGTCGATCCTCTTCAACGACACCTTCTTCCACAACATCGCCTTCGGCGTGCCCGACGCCACACAGGAGCAGGTGGAGGAGGCCGCACGCATCGCCAACGCCCACGAGTTCATCACCGCCACCCCCGACGGCTACAACACCAGCGTGGGCGACCGCGGCGGACGGCTCTCCGGCGGACAGCGCCAGCGTGTGAGCATCGCACGCGCCATCCTCAAGAACCCGCCCATCCTCATCCTCGACGAGGCCACCTCGGCCCTCGACACCGAGAGCGAGCGGCTGGTGCAGGATGCCCTCGAGCGCCTGATGAAGACGCGCACCACGGTGGCCATCGCCCACCGCCTCTCCACCATCCGCAATGCCGACGAGATCTGCGTGCTCCACGAGGGGCGCATCGTGGAGCGAGGCACCCACGAGGCACTCATCGCCGCCGGCGGCTACTACAAGAAACTTCACGACATGCAAGTATCATGAGCATCACCAAAATTGTCTACCCCATCGTCCACGGCTTCTTCTACCTGTTGTCGCTGTTGCCGTTCCGGGTGCTCTACGCACTCTCCGAAGCGCTCTACTTCCTGGTCTATCATGTCGTCAGATACAGGAGAAAGGTGGTGAGGAGCAACCTCGCATCGTCGTTTCCCCAGAAAGGAGAGAGCGAGCTGCGCGAGATAGAGCGGAAGTTCTACCACAACCTCTGCGACTATTTCTTCGAGACGCTCAAAATGCTTTCCTTCTCACCGGAGGAGATGAAGAAGCATGCCGTCTACCACAACGTGGAGGAAATACAGAAATGCTTCGACGAGGGACAGAGCATCGCTTTCATCATGGGACATTACTTCAACTGGGAATGGGTGACGTCTATATGCCTGCACCTCAAGCATCCTAAGGCCGTCTTCGGTTTCGTCTACCATCCTCTCAGAAACGGTGTCTTCGACAGACTCTTCATCGACATGCGAAGTCATCTCGGCGGCACCTGCGTACCCAAGCAGAACCTCCTACGCCATCTCATCAAAAACAAAAAGGAAGGCAAGGTCTTCTTCACGGGATACATTTCCGACCAGGCTCCCAAGTGGAACAACATCCACCTGTGGACACCCTTCCTCGGCCACGACACCCCTGTCTTTACGGGAGGGGAGCGCCTGATGAGAAAGATGAACGACGCCGTCTTCTACGTCCATGTAAAGAGAACGCGGCGAGGCCACTATATCATAACGCCGCAACTCATCACCCGCACACCCGGCAAGTTGGACGAGAACGCCATCACCAAGAAGTTCTTCGCATTGCTCGAGGCGAACATACAAGAAGACCCGTCCAACTACCTGTGGAGCCACGACCGCTGGAAGCGCACGCATGAGGAGTTCGACCGGCGCTACAAGGTGGTCAACGGCAGAGTCATCGCCCGCTCAGACAGCACCGACACCGACTCGTGAGCGGGCGCCGCCCATCCCCATCCCGACATCCTAAAACCAATACAAATATGAAAATCGTCAACCTCAGCGACACCAATTCCATCATCTGCCAATACATGGCCGAAATCCGTGACAAAGACTATCAGCGCAACCGCCTGCTCTTCCGCAACAACATCACACGCATCGGCGAGATGATGGCCTATGAAATCTCAAAGACCCTCGACTATGAGGCACGCGACGTGGCCACACCCCTCGGCATCGCACGCGTCAACGTGCCCACCGACAAAATCGTGCTCGCCACCATCTTCCGCGCGGGACTGCCCTTCCACACTGGATTCCTCAACGTCTTCGACCATGCCGGCAACGCCTTCGTGAGCGCCTACCGCGAATACGTCGACGAGGAGCACCACAAAGTGGGCATTCACGTGGAATACCTCGCCACACCGAGCATCGACGAGAAAAACCTCATCATCGCCGACCCCATGCTCGCCACGGGAGGCAGTATGGAACTGGGCTATCAGGCCTTCCTATCAAAAGGCACGCCCAAGCGCATACACGTGTGCTGCGTCATCGCCACCCCCGAGGGCATCGACCACATCCGCCGCACCATGCCCGACGAGAAGACCACCATCTGGTGTGCCGCCATCGACCCGGGAATGAACGAGCACAAATATATCGTGCCCGGATTCGGCGACGCCGGCGACCTGTGCTTCGGCGACAAGCTGTAGCGCCACGGCCACAGGCTCCCCGACACCGGCTGACGGCGACAGCCACAAAGACAAGACAAAAAAAACACCAAAAGTTTTGTTTTTACGCTCCGTTTGCATACCTTTGCAAAACGGATGAGCCTGTATCGGCCTGACCGGGATGGCGGGCCACGACCGGAGCAGGCCACTGCACGATAGAGCACTACAAGGAAAATGACTACTAAAAAATACTCCACAGGAAATGGCATGATCAAAGTCGGCGTCGTCATCGTCGACTTCCTCATCATGAACCTGCTGCTCTTCCTGGCATCAAGGTATCTCTACATGGTGCATATCCTCTACCCGCCCTATTTCAGGCAGGAGCCACGAGAGACCTTCCTCGCTGCCAATTTCGCCATGATTATCAGCCAGTTCTGCATAGGCTCCATCATCCACCGCAGGCGCACCAGCTTCGACGAGGTGTTAATCAGCGTGTGCAAACTGTGCCTGCTGCAGGTCTCCATCATGTTCGTCTGCCTCAGGATCCTGGGCGAGAGCGGAGGCATGTTCCAGTTCATGGGTCTTTTCCTCATCACCGAGACCGCCGTCATCTATATCGTCAGACTGGTCGAGAAACTCTTTATCATGTTTTTCAGGCAGTCGGGACGCAACACACGGAGCGTCGTCTTCGTGGGCAACGACCCGGCCATCCTCATGCTCTACCGCAACCTCATCTCCGACTCCTCCACGGGATACAAGATGAAAGGCTATTTCGCCGATGCTCCTATAGACAACTGTCCCGGCAACGTGAGGCACCTGGGAAGCATCAAAGACCTCAACCTGCTCACGGAGAAATATTCCATCACCGCCACTGAAGGCCATGAGGCGGCCGAGACACCCATCATCGACGGAGAGTTTGACCTCTCGCGCATCGACGAACTCTTCTGCAGCCTCTCCCACGACGAAAATGAGGAGATTGTCAGGCTCATGCGGTTCTGCGACAAAAACATCATCCATTTCTACTATGTGCCGCGCATGTCGGGCAATTTCCTGCTCAACCTGCAGCCAGAGCAATTAGGAGAGACCATGGTGTTCACCAACCATCACGAGCCGCTCTCACATCCGCTCAACTGGTTTGTCAAGCGCACTTTCGACATCACCGTGAGTACGGTGGTGTGCATCCTCATGCTCCCCTTCATCCCCATCATCGCCTTCATGATCAAGCGGCAGAGCCCCGGACCGCTCTTCTTCAAACAGGCACGCACAGGCCTCAACGGCAAGACATTCACCTGCCTGAAATTCAGGTCGATGCATGTCAACGCCGACGCCGACCGCCTGCAAGCCACCAAAGACGACCCGAGGAAGTTCCCCTTCGGAGAGTTTATACGCCGCACCAACATCGATGAGTTTCCGCAGTTCTTCAACGTGCTCAAAGGCGACATGAGCATCGTAGGACCACGCCCGCACATGCTGGCTCATACCGAGCAATACGGCGACATCATCGACAAATATATGGTGCGCCACTTCAGCCTGCCCGGCATCACAGGCTATGCACAGGTGAGCGGATGCCGCGGAGAGACCAAGGAACTGTGGGAGATGGAGGAGCGCATCCAGAAAGACATCTGGTATATCGAGAACTGGTCTTTCTGGCTCGACATCAAAATCATCCTCCGCACGGCAGTCACATTGTTCATCCCCGACAAGAAGGCGTATTGAGTTTGTCTCACATTCCCCATACAGTGATGGGATGACCGTTGTAGTCCCTCACACTGCGCCATATCTTCTCCTCCCACGTCTTTGTCTTCGAGCGGTCGAAGATGATAAGATAGTGAAAGTCGAAGACAAAGCAAAGAAAAATCTCTTTTTCTTTTTTGTTGAGACGCATCCTATCCTAAGAATGAAGCGGGCAAAATCTGAATGATTATTGCGCAACTATCATAATCTTTCTTAAATTATCTTAATAACCTTCTCGCCTCTTATTATATAATGTCTCTAATCCATTTTTTAATTGTAATTTTGCCGAGATATTGAAGAAATACCGCCTCACGAAGGCTTCCCTTGTGTTTTTTAAGGTAAACTTACAGGATACATCCATCTTCATAAATATCAAGAGGCTCAGACCATAAAAAGAGCCCTAAAGACGTCAACTTAAATATCATAGAGTCACAATCATGCTGAAGAAATTCTATAGTCTTGCTATCGTTATCAGTGCCGTTATATCGGTCAGTGCCGAGCCTATCGACAGAGCGTCCGCACTGGCTGCCGCCAAGGCATTCATGGCAAGCAGAGGGCATGAGGTGCAATTGGCCCAAAGCAAGAGCCTCAAAGCCCCTCGGGTGGGAAGCACCAGTCAGGAGCCATATTATATCTTCAACGCCACCGGCAACGAGGGATTTGTCATCGTATCGGGCAGCGACCTGACCGACGCCATCCTCGGCTATTCCGACCATGGGCACATCGACCCCGACAATATGCCCGACGGCCTGCAGGCACTGCTTGCCAATTATGAAGAAACCATCGACGACCTCGACAGCCAGTCGGCAGCAGGCCTCCTGCCCCCAGTGCAACCAGCCAAGATGAAGCGGAGCATGGCGGGCGTGAGACAGCCTCAGAAGCCCTTCCTCACCCATTTTATGGGACACAAGACACCTTTCAACGACCTCAACCCGGTCATCAACGACACCATCTGTCCGGCAGGCTGTGCCACCGTCTCCATTTGCGAAGTGATGGCCTATTACCAGTTTCCAGCAAGCTCACCCGGCATCTACGGCTACACCACTGCCACCCTGGGCATCAAGGTGGGAGCACTCGAAGCGATGGACTTCGACTGGGCCAACATGCTCACCAACTACTCCATAGAGACCTATGACTCGGTGCAGTCGGCCGCTGTAGCATGGCTCATACGCCACGTGGGACAGGCGATGGCCAGCGACTTCACCACCAAAGGCACCGCTGTGATACCCGAGCGCATGCCATTCGCATTGAGGGCCTTCGGCTACAATTCATCCAACAGTACGAACATCGAGGCCAAGACTCCTATGGAGTGGGACGAGATTTTCTATGACAATATCACCAAGAAAATGCCTGTCATCATCTCGGCCAAGAACGTGCTCAAAGACAATTCCGGCCACGCCTTCATCCTCGACGGCTACGACCAGGACGACTTCTACCACATCGACTGGGGATGGTCGGAAGATACCAACGGCTATTACAAGCTCACCAACCTCAGTCCCTACAACAACACCAACAGCTATACCTATATGAGGTCGATGAAGGTGCTCTACAATATCGCACCGAAAGAGAACTACACCCCCAGCGCCCTTCTGCAAGGATATACCTCTCTCTGCACCAACAACATCCAGGTGGAAGACGAAGACATCTTCATCACCCGCAGCAACCCGCTCTCTGTAACCAAGAAGTTCAAGTTTGCCGTAGGACTGGTGAACAGCGACAACCAGATAGCGAAGGTGCTCGAGTGGGACACGCTCACCTTCAAACCCGGCCAGCAGGCCACACGCCGGTGGAGCGTCAACGACCTCAGCGGCGTGAGAAACGGGTCCTACCGTCTCTTTCCCCTCAGCCAACTGGCCGATGGCGACGGCGTCTGGCATTTCGACGCCTGCCAGAGCGACTATGGCTTCGTCAAAGTAGACGTGAAAAACGGCGACTATGTGATGGAGCCTGGTCTGGCAGTGGTCTTCCCCGACACTCTCGCCGTCGACACCACGATGGGCTTCCCGTTGGGAGCTGCGCGCCAACTCAAATATACCATCACCAACAACACGATGGACAAATTTGAGAAGAGGCTCTATCTCTATGCCGACTCCACGGCCATCGACTTCCAGATGGCACGAGTGGCTCCCAACAGCACCCAGGACCTTATTTTCACCTATATCCCGGAGACAAAGGGCGAACACACGCTCCTTCTTGCCACCGATACTTCTTTTGTCAACGTGATTGCCTCCAAAAAGCTGACGATAGGCAACTCCGTGAAATACCACCTCTCCGTCGTCAAATACGAATTCGACAACTACGACAATAACAAAAAGCGGCTCTACGGCAATTCCCTCAGGGCCAAATTCACTGTGAAAAACGACGGGAATGTCGACTATAACGACATCCTCCGACTGCTCCTCAAGCAGAAGTCATGGCACTGCACCAAGAAATTCATGGCTCACATCCCCGTGGGCGAGACAAGAGAGTTCTATCTCGAGTGCAACGACCTCTACTATGCCATCTCCTACCCCTTGTCGGTGGAATACAAGAACGTCAGCAACGGGGATTCCAACATTATGCCCACCACGCTATGGAGCCGCACCTTCTCCCCGCACAAGGCCATCTGCTATTGGAAAGACGACGGCAAACTCTACATCATCAAGGAAACCAGTGGCACGCTCACCGTTCCCGAAGACGCACTGGCCGTCTACCTGTTTAACGACATCAAGCAGCCTTCCTCCATCGTGCCCAACGACAATCCCAACACGCTCTACTACGTCAACAAGAAATATCAGAGCCTCGAGGGGCACAACGTCATCGTGAAGAACAAGGCCGACAGCATTGTGCTCGTCGACAGTATGTCATGCTATGTGCCCTACGACTTCAAGGCGAACCACATCAAATACACCCGTACCTTTGTGAAAGGATTCAACGGCAAGCCCAACGGCAGCAATTGGACGACCATCGCACTGCCCTTCGGTGTCGACAGCGTCTTCAACACGACCGACTCTGTGAGAGTGGACTGGTACAGACCTGGCGAGACAGAGGGCAAGAACTTCTGGGTGAGAGAGTTTTGCGGTGAAGACGGTTTCTACACCTATTTCGCCGATGCCGACAGCATCCGTCCCAACACGCCCTATATCATCACCGTGCCCGACGACTATCAGGGTCCCGACACCTGTCTTGTGGGCAAGCCCCTGGAGTTCTGCGCCTCTGATGCCGATGTGCTGAGCGGAAAGATTGTCGCCGACTCACACAACTATAACTTCCAGGCCACGCTGCAGAGCACCGACACCTACGGCGACTTCATCTATATGCTCAACGAGGAAGACAACGGCAACTGTTTCGTCTACGTCAACGGCGAGACCAAGACACAGCCGTTCAGGGGCTATTTCACCTCTGAGACAGCTCCCCTACAGAGCGGCCGACTGCTCATCGCATCCTATATCGACGTGAGGATGGCCACCAACGGCATAGAGGAGATTACCGCCAAGCCGACAGCCATGCCCATGCCACAGCAGCAAACCGTCACGGGTGTCTACACCCTCACGGGCACCAAGGTGAGGAGCCAGAGCGGTGCCACGGTCAAGGAGACACTGCTCTCTCTGCCCCCGGGCATCTATATCATCAACGGCAGGAAATACATCAAATAGGTGTCGCAGGCGTTGCGGTTGCTTCCTCATTTCAATGTGAAAAGGAAGCGCGCGCCCTCCAGACGGCAATCGGCGAGGCCGAACCTCACCAGCCGGGCCAGGATGACCACCACACGGTGGTGGGGCACGTGTGACCGGCGCACCACCTGCTGAAGAGTGATGCCCACGGTGGTGTCGAGCACATGCATCACAAGATGCTCCTCCTCGCCCACGCTGACCACCGGGCCGCGCGCCGCGAGGTCGTCGCGCCACATACGCAGATGCACTGGCGATGCCACAATGTTCTCATCGCCCACACGGATAAAAGCGCGCCATTTGCCGTCATCGCAAATGGCGCGCACTGGTTTTGAGGCAGCCTCGGGCACCGTGGCAATCACCACTGTGCGCCCATCGCCCACATACGTCTCAAAACGGATGTCGGAGGCTGGCCGGCAATAGTCGGAGGCAGCCGTCCGCATCATGTAAATCTCCTCCTCCGACCTCACTCCCGAGAGATGGCCGTCGTCGCGCACGCCGATGAGCAAGCGTCCCCCATCGGTATTGGCGAATGCCGATACCGAGCGGGCCAGTTTGGCGGCATCAGTGACCTTGTATTTGAAGTCCTGCCGCTGATGCTCCCCTTCACTAATCAGCCTCATGAGAAAAGCCTTGTCGCTCATGGCAAAAAAGTGGGGGTGCCTGCACACCCCCCTTCGGGTTAGTAAATGTAAATCTTGAAATCCTTGATGCTTCCGGGTGCTCCCTGCTCTGCGCGGGGCAGATACTCGAGGGCGCTCACCGTCTGCTCGGAGCCTAAGTCGATGACCAGCAGGTGAGGCATCTGAATGCCGCGCTCTGTCTGCCAGTAGGTGGACTCCTGCAGGTCGAAGACCTTGTCGCCGGTGTGGTTGCCGTTCTCTTCCTCGCTGTTGGCATATTTCGTCGTCCACGGCTCACGGCTCAGGCGCTTGCCGTCAGCACCTTGCAGGTAGAGTTCGGCGATGGATGTGCGGTCGTTCTCCTTCTGGGTAGAGAGCACCTCGATGGCGAGGTAGCGGCCCTTCTGGGGAGCGGCGAAGCGGAAGGTCTGCCATCCGTTGCCGGCCTTCGCGGTGGCGGTGGCGACGGGTGTGGCGGAGTTGAGGTCGGGCTTGTCGCCGATGTTGTTGTGCTTGTTGCTCTTCTCCAACTGCAACTTATTCAGTTCAGGTTCGGCCTGGCCCCAGACGACAGCCTCGCGAGGTCCCACCACGTCGAGCACGATGACCTCGTTCTTGCCCTTCTTCAGCCAGCAACCCGGCACGTAGAGCGTCTGCTGCGGACCGATGCTCCAGATGCGGCCTATGGCGTGGCCGTTGACCCACACCTGGCCCTTGCCCCACGTCTCGAAGTTGAGGAACGTGTCGCCCACCTTCGAGAGGTTGAAGTAGCCACGGTAGTAGCCACGCTTGCTCACCAGGTCGAGGCCGCCTTTGTTCCACTGAGCGGGCAGGCCGAGGCGGACACCCGTGTCGGGCTGAGTCAGGTCGTGATTGTTCTTAAACGCGTTGACGGCCTTGCGGTAGTCGTCGCTCATGGCGTATTTCGTCCAGCCCAACGGCTTCCATGTCGTTTCCATGTTGTCCACTTCAGCGGTGATGGTCACATCGCCCACGATGCCCTTGAAGTCCTTGATGGCGCGGCCGAAGTTGATGCGGCCCATCGCCTCCACCAGGATTTCCAGTTCGTCACCCTTCCTCACCGGAGGCAGCGTCAGGCTCTTCTCGTTTTTCACACGGTCTACCTTTCCGATGTATTTACCGTTGATGAAGACCTGAGCGAAGTCGTGGAAATCGGCCGTCAGCACACTCCGCCCATTGATTTCGGGCAGACGGGTCATATAGAGCATCGAGCCCCAGCCCATGTCCATCTCTTCGAAGGTCATGATGCCGCCCTCCTTGCGCACAGGCAACTTCAGGTCGGGGTCTTCGCCGTTGAGCATTGAGGAGAACTCCGTCAGCTCGAATTTCGGCACGGTGATGATTGGCATGGGCGCCTTGGGCACGGAGGGCAGTTTCTTGTCAGAGTATTTCTGCATCATCGCGCGCAACTCATCATACTTCGGTGTGGCGAGACCCCACTCGTTGATGGGCGCGTCGTAGTCATAGCTCGTCACATCGGGCGCGAAACCGGGGCTGTTGGCACCCGCCCAGTGGCCGAACGAGGTGCCGCCATGAGTCATATAGAGCGAGAAGGAGATACCCTTTGAAAGCATCTCGTCCATGCCCTCCACCATATCCTTGGCCGGACGCGTCTCGTGGCGGGCGCCCCATTTGTCGAACCATCCGCTCCAGAACTCAGAGCACATCTTCGGGGCGTCAGGCCGCAACTCGCCGAGCCGGCGGAACTGCTGGTCGATATTGGCGCCAGTGCCGAAATTCATGGTCCAAGTGAGATCGTCGAGGCCGTTCTTCTCGAAGTTCGACGACCAGTCGCACTGGAAGAGCGCCATCTCGCTGCCGTAGATGCCGCGCAGGCAGTCGCGTATCTCGCTGACATAGGGTTTGTCCTCGCCATACGAGCCATACTCGTTCTCCACCTGTATCATGATGATGGGACCGCCATTCTGGATGGTGAGGGGCGAGAGCTGCTCTCCCACCTTCTGCTCGAAGAGTTTCACACGCTCCATGAAATAGGGGTCCCGCTCACGCAGGCTGATGTCTTTCTTCTTCAGCAGCCACCACGGCAGGCCGCCCATCTCCCATTCTGCACACACATAGGGGCCGGGGCGCACGATGACATACATGCCGTTTTTCTGTGCCAGGCGGCAGAACTCTGCCACGTCGTTGTTGCCTGTGAAGTCGAACTGCCCTTCACGCTGCTCATGGATGTTCCAGAAGACATAGAGGCAGAGGGTGTTCATGCCCAGCGCCTTGCACATCTTGATGCGATGCTCCCAATAGGGGCGCGGGATGCGGGGATAGTGCACCTCGGCGGCCTTCACCACAAAGGGCTTACCATTGAGCAGGAAAGTCTTATTGCCTGCCTTGAAGGTGCCGGCAGGACCGGCCGATGCGCCCATGGCCACCATCAGTGCCACGGCGGTCAGGAAAAAACGTAGTGTTCTCATGTGTCTCATTGTATCATTGTTTTTTTAAGATAACTTGCAGATTCCTCTCAACGACGGCATCAGAAGCTGTCGAGCCACGACTTCAGTTCCATAATCATCTCGATGTGGTATTTGAAACTCAGCCGGCTGCCCCAGCCGTGACCACCGTCGGGATAGACATGGAGAGAGGCAGGCACGTCGTGACGGTAGAGTTCCATATAGTAGTTGGTGCCGTTGGAGGGAGGCACCACCGTGTCGTCGTCGCTCAACGCTATCCATGCGCGCGGTGTCGTACGCGTCACCTGCTGGTCGCTGCTGTAGTTCTTCTCCTGGCGCTTGTGGGTACCCTTGCCCAGGAAGTTGTCGTGAGAGCCCTGATGGCCGAACCCTTGCATCATCGTGATGACCGGATAGAAGAGAATCTGGAAATTGGGCTTCGCCGTACGCTCCGACAGCGTGGCCACCACAGAGGCCAGGTGACCTCCTGCCGACGAGCCCATGATGCCCACCTCGTTGGACTTGATATGCCACTGCATGGCATTGCGCCTCACCATCCTCATCGTCTCCTCAGCGTCGGCGACAGGCACTTCGGGATTGCCGTGAGGCATGCGGTATTTCAGCACGAAGGCAGAGATGCCCATGTTCTGGAAGAAGCGCGCCCACTCATGGCCCTCATGGTCCAAGGCGAGGCCGGAGTAGCCTCCGCCCGGGCATATCACTATCGCCCGCCCCGTGTTCTTCTTCTCCGCGGGCAGGTAAATCCACACCTTGGCGGTGTCGTTAGCCACCCCGTTGCGGTTGGGCGCCCCATTGGGCCACAGGTTCATCACTTTCACGCTCTGCGCAGAGACTCCTGCCGACATCATGGCCAGCAGAAGCATCAATAGGTACTTTTTCATCATATTCTGGTGTTTTTTTATCATATTATCTCTTTGGGCAAAGAAAAAGAGGTTTATCCTCCCATTTTATTGCAAAGGTAACGATTTTTTTTGTAATATTGCATCGCATTTAGATAATATAACAAACTAACGACCTAATTGGATATGCAGAAACGAATGCTCATCATCACCGCCATGGCGGTGGCAGCGCTATGTGCCCAGGCCAAAGTAAGGCTTCCGCACATCATCGGCGACAACATGGTACTCCAGCAGTGCACAGAGGCACGACTCTGGGGATGGGACCAACCCGGGAAAAAAGTCAACGTCAGCGTCTCCTGGGACACACAAAAGACCTACACGGCCAAGACCGGCAAGGACGGGCGGTGGATGGTGAAGGTGCAGACACCCAAGGCCAGCTACACACCGCTGTCAGTCACCTTCGACGACGGTGAGCCGCTCACCATCAGCGGCGTGCTCTCCGGCGAGGTGTGGGTGTGCGCGGGGCAGAGCAACATGGAGATGCCCGTCAAAGGTTTCGGCCAATGTCCCGTGGAGGGCTACAACGACGAGGTGATCAATGCCAGGAACTACAAAGGCATCCACTATGTGAAAATCCCCAGCGTGATGAGCATGACACCGCTTGACGACGCCAACTGCGAATGGAAAGAGGTGAGTGCAGCCACCGTGGGCGAAGCCTCTGCCACCGGCTATTTCTTCGCCCAGGTCGTCAACAAGGCGCTCGACATCCCCGTGGGACTTGTCATGGCCAACAAGGGCGGCACCCGTGTGGAGAGCTGGCTCACCAAGGAGAACCTGCAGAAATACACCCAGGAGCCGCTCGACACGATGGGCATCGTCAACGGCCACGAGTGGGACTACCACCGCCAACTGGTGTGGGGCAACGGCACCTTCAACCCCATCCTCAACTACACCGTCAAAGGCATCATCTTCTATCAGGGATGCTCCAACGTGGGCGACCCCGGCGACCAGTACTCTGAGCGCCTCCATCTGCTCGTCAGGCAGTGGAGAGAGCAGTTCGGCCTCGGAGAGATCCCCTTCTATTTCGTAGAGATAGCGCCCTACAACTATAGCACCCTCGACGGCGACAATGGTGCCCGCCTGCGCGAACAACAATATAAAGCCTCTACCCTCATCCCCAACAGCGGACTGGTGTGCACCAACGACCTGGCCTATCCCTATGAGTCGTCGCAGATACACCCCACACAAAAGAAGCCCGTGGGACAGCGGCTGGCCTATCTCGCACTCAACCAGACCTACGGCATGACCGACGTGTGGTGCAAGAGCCCGTCGTTCAAGGATATGAAGATCAACGGCGGCACCATCGACATCCACCTCAACGACGACTACGGAAGCATCAGCCGCTTCGAGGACATCCAGGGATTTGAGGTGGCAGGCGACGACCACGTCTTCCATCCGGCCAAGGCCGTACATTTCTGGCAGCCCGGCGGCGGCTACTGGGACGAGACCGTGCGCATCACCTGCGACGAGGTGCCCCAACCCGTGGCGTTGCGCTACTGCTTCAAGAACTTCCAGCCCGGCAACCTCAAAAACGGCGCCGGTCTGCCGCTCTTCCCCTTCCGCACCGACAACTGGTAACTCCGCGACGGCCATGCCACATCCGCTCGACAAATTCACACACTGCCCCGTTTGCGGAAGCCCGCTCTTCGACGACAACGATGAGAAGAGCAGGCGTTGCCGCCAGTGCGGCTTCGAATACTACCTCAACCCCAGCAGTGCCTATGTGGCGCTCATCTACGACCAACAAGGCCGACTGCTGGTGCTGCGGCGCAGCAGGGAGCCCGCCAAGGGCACCCTCGACCTGCCCGGCGGCTTCGCCGACATCGGCGAGACCGCCGAGCAGGGTGTGGCACGTGAGGTGAGAGAGGAGACGGGCCTTGAAGTGACTTCCACAGAATATCTCTTCAGCATCCCCAACACCTACTGCTACTCTGGTTTCCCCGTGCCCACCCTCGACCTCTTCTTCAGATGCCAGGTGAGCGACTTGGCGCCCCTCCACGCCGCCGACGATGCCGCCGAATGCCTCTGGATAGCTCCCGAAAACCTCAGACCCGAGGACTTCGGGCTACTGTCCATCCGCCAAGGCATCTCACGGCTGCTCGGCAGCAGCGAGCAGGACTGATGGGGAGCGATTGTAAAGACAATGTATGTCTGAGAGCAACCTACTCTTCGTCCCACGAACTGTTGCCAGACGGTGACGGAATCCTTAAAAAATCAAAAAATTAAATATATAATAAGGTGTATCACTAAAGTTTTGCGTACTTTTGCGGCTCGAACAACAATATGACAGACATGCAAGACAATTTAGTGATCGTAGAGAGCCCCGCGAAGGCCAAGACCATTGAGAAATTTCTCGGCAAAGACTATAAGGTGATGTCGAGCTACGGCCACATTCGCGACCTCAAGAAAAAAGAAATCAGTATCAATCTCGAGACACTCGAGCCCGACTACGAGATACCCGAAGAGAAGAAAAAACTCGTGAGCGAACTCCGCTCCACCGCCAGCAAAGCCAAGAAGGTGTGGCTCGCGTCTGATGAGGACCGCGAGGGAGAAGCCATCTCATGGCACCTCTGCGAAGTGCTCGGACTCGACGAGGAGAAGACCAACCGCATCGTATTCCACGAAATCACCAAGCCGGCCATCCTCCAGGCCATCGAGACCCCCCGACATATCGACATGAACCTCGTCAACGCACAGCAGGCACGCCGTGTGCTCGACAGACTCGTCGGTTTCCGCCTCTCACCCGTGCTGTGGAGGAAGGTGAAACCCGCCCTCTCTGCCGGAAGGGTGCAGAGCGTGGCCGTGAGACTCATCGTCGAGAGAGAACGCGAGATACAGTCATTCGTAAGCGAGCCCTACTACCGCGTCAGCGCAGTCTTCGCACTGCCCGGCAAGGCAGACAACGCACCGGCAGAGGTGAGAGCCGAACTGCCCACCCGCTTCAAGAGCCGCGAGGAGGCCATCGCCTTCCTCGAGAAATGCAAGGACGCCACCTTCACCGTCGATGCCGTCAGCAAAAAACCGCTGCGCCGCTCGCCCGCCCCTCCCTTCACCACCTCTACCCTGCAGCAGGAAGCCTCACGCAAACTGGGCTTCACCGTGTCGCAGACCATGATGGTGGCTCAGCACCTCTACGAAAACGGACTCATCACCTATATGCGTACCGACTCCGTCAACCTCTCGACGCTGTGCATCAACGACAGCAAGGAAGAGGTGACCAAACTCTACGGTAAGGAATACAGCAAGCCACGCAACTACAAGACACGCTCTAAGGGCGCACAGGAGGCTCACGAGGCCATCCGTCCCACCTATATGAGCAATACGGAGATTGAGGGCAACGCCCAGGAGAAGCGACTCTATGACCTCATCTGGAAGCGCACGGCAGCCTCACAGATGGCCGACGCTCAGATTGAGAAGACCGTCGTCAACATCCTCATCACCCCCAACGCCGACGAACTACAGTCATCCCCCAACGCCCGAGAGCTGCAGGCAACCGAAGACTCCTACTTCGTGGCCACCGGAGAGGTTGTCATCTTTGAAGGCTTCCTCAAAGCATACAGAGAGTCGTCGGAAGAGGATGAGAACAACGAGGATGCCCTGCACCAGCTCCCGCCGATGACACAAGGCGACACCCTGCAGCGCACGGCTATCACCGCCACAGAGCGCTTCACCACAGG
>ODAI013613279.1_pt1 | contig 17154 bp, 10 predicted proteins | sample 1539321 | NCBI WGS metagenome assembly ODAI01 (sample SAMN02144231, study PRJEB22623) | gut metagenome | biome: sheep rumen | host: Ovis aries | place: New Zealand | reverse complement strand
CCGGTGCCGCTGATGGTCTTGAGGATGCTCATTGCCATGGCGACCTTCATGTCGCCCTCGACCGCGCAAGCCGTGCCCTGCTTGATGAGCATCGAGAACGCCGGGATGAGCATGCTGTCGAGCACGCCCGCGCGCCCCTCGGCGCGGCCTGCGTAATGGGAGGCCACGAGTCCGAGATCTTCGTCCTTGACCCACTGCTCGAACGCGATGACGTACTTGGCCATCTGCTGGATGGCGTCGTCGCTCGCCGTTTCGCCGCCGAGCATGTCGAACGTTTCGACGATCTCCTCGGCCTTCGCGTCGATAGCGGCCTGGTCGTCGATGTCGTCGGCGATTGCCCACATGTCCTCCCAGTCGAACTGCTTGGTGTAAAGCCCCATGCGGTGGTAGAGGTTCGTTTCGTCGATGTAGAGGTCCATCATGCCGGGGTAGGGGCGGCCGATCTGCGCGATGTTGGTGTAGCGCAGGCGACGGCGAACCTGTGCCGCGCGGCACCAGTCCTCTATCTGGGCTTGCACTTCCGGGTCGCCGCCTTCGACGACGCCCGTGATGACGGCGTGGCGCTTGCCGGCACGTTCGAGGTCGGCCACCATCCCGCCCACGGCGCCGCAGGCGTAGAGTTCGCCGAGCCAGGTGGGAATGTCGGTGTTCTCGTAGTCGGGTGCCTTTTTCTTCTGCACGTTGACGAGAACTACGGGGACGTTGAGATCGCGAACGGCAGGCAGCATGTTGTACGACGTGGCGTAGGTGAGCAGCTGGAGGAACACGATGTCGACGTCTGCTGCGCGGAACTTGTCGCCGGCGGCCTGCGCTTGCTCCTTGGTGGTGACCATGCCGCCGTCGATGATTTCGACCGTGTCGGGGATCGTTTTCTTGAACGCGTCGTACTGAGCTTTGAACTCAGGAACGAGCTGGGGGAACTGCGGCAGATACGCTCCAAGCGCAATGGAGAATACAGCTGCCTTTGCCTTTGTTTCGACGAGCATCCTTATGCCTCCTAGCATATATTGAAACGCTTCAAATACTAATGAGGCATTATGAATTGAAGCGTTTCAATTATGTGAGTATAATGAAGGCAATAAGTGTGAACGGGAGCAAAACTCAGGTGAGCGGTTGCCGTTTGCGGTCCAGAAAAACGTGCGCTTCGATTCGGATCTAGGCGATGCTGGGACTACCGAGGTACTCTGCCAAATTGAGGTCGGGTACCTCGACGTGGGAGACGAGGCCTGGGTTTCGACATGTGCTCGCGCGTTCTATGAGCTTGGGCACGGCGTGCCCGTACGACGAGGACGTCAACTCTTTTCCGCCTATTTGCGCCAGAAGGTGCCTCACGCCGAGCCGCCCCAATTCGTAACCGGGGCTCGCGATCGTGGTGAGGGGCACCGAACCGCTCCAGGCGAGCGGGTTTCCATCGCATCCAGCTACGAGCATGTCGTCGGGCACCGAGAGTCCGGCTGCCATGATGCCGTCGATGGCTCCTGCGGCGAGAACGTCCGTGAGTCCGACGACGAAATCCGGACGATGGTCGACGGGGCGTTCCGCGAGTCTTCGGCCTATCTGGAATCCGTCTTCTGCCGTGTTCCAATCGCCTCTCCCTATCAGCTCGACGGAGATGCACGATTCACGTGCGGCGTCGCATATCCCGCGAACGCGTAGGGCGAGCTGGGTGAAACGCGCCTCGCCGATGACCGCGACCCGCTCGGACCCGCATGCGCGTGCATGCTGCAGTATGAGCCTGCCTTGCGCCTCGTTGTCGGGCGCTATGCAGTTGGCCAGCCCTTGATGGTGAACGTCGAGGTAGACCGTGGGAATCATGGGTTTGTCGAGCGCGGGCCTCCATGAGCTCGTCGCCATGGGCTGGACCAGGACGCCGGCAATATGAGCACCGAGGAAGTAGCGAAGGTAATGGTTTTCGAGAAGGTCGTCGTTTCCCGCGCTCGCGATGAGGAGGTCGTAGCCGTTCGCGTGGCTTTCGGCCTGCGCGCCGTTCGCTATTTGCAGGGAGAATGCATGGTCGAGACGCGGGAGGGCGAGGCCGAACACGCGGCTCTCGGTCCCGGCGAGCTGGCGTGCGGCCTGATTTGGCACGTAGCCGAGCCGCGAGATCGCGTCGTTGATCAACGCGAGCGTCTCAGGCTTTACCCTCTCGGGGTGGTTGATGGCGTTGGATACCGTCCCCAGGGAAACCCCTACTTCACGTGCCACATCGCCTATCCTGACCTTTGCCATGAATCCTCCGCCTCTGAACCCTCTAGAATTGATGCGCTTCAATTTTTGTCTGATGATAGCACTGCAGTGAAACTGGAATGCTGTATTCAACGTGTTTTATCGATTCCGCTCAAAGCCGCCGAGGCGATTTAGGGCCTGCTTTGCCGTCTCGGATCCGAGAATGGGCGCAATATCGCGAATCATGTCGAACAGCATGGAGCGCATCTCGGGGGAGAGTTTCGCGGTCGCTTCCGCCATCGCTATGACGTTCAGCGTAGTGTCCTGCGCGATTTCGCCCCATGTGCCGGCGTTCGCGGCTGCGACTATCCCGTAGACAGCCTCGATGAACTGCTCCCTCGTCGATGGGTCGTACGACTCGGACCAGCTGTTGAGCGTTCCGGAAACGATTGCCGCTTCGGGCCTGATCGAGTCGAGTGTGACGAAATCGCACCCGTCGACCTCCCAATGCGTCGACGCGTGTTGGGCGAACAGCACACCGGACGAGCGCACGACGCGGTAGTTCGAACGCCGTTCCATGAGCATGCCGAACACGCTGCTCTCGGGGACCGTCTTGCGGAGTTTGGCGTTGTATTCCGGCGCGTTGAAGCGATCGCTCGGTTCGAAGGCGAACCCGGGGCCGTCGTGGTTGAATATGAGGTCAATCTTTTCGAATGTCGTGTCACGGCAGGTCGAGGCGGCGTATTCCGCGAGGTTCCCGCCTTTGCTGTGCCCGCCGATGTACACGCGTTTCGCGCGCATGTCGGAGACGTCCTCGAGGTACGTACGGGCGCTCACCTGGCTCGGGACTTCCTTCATGAACGTGATGTTGAAGTCTTCCTTCCAGCCGGTTAGCGAGTTGTCCGTGCCTCTGAAGGCGATGTAGACGCAATCGTCGGGGAGGAAGAACGTTATCGCCGAGAATTGCTTTTCGAAATGGCTCGACACTTCGTTCGCGTAAAAGCCGACGTCGAGTTCCATGAAGCGCGGTGATGCGAGCAGGGTCGAGAGGAATTCGTCCCCGCCCATGCGTGAGAGCCATATGCCTCCGAACAGGTCGTCGGCTGGGATTCCGCAAACGGCGACGGGCAAGGGGGTGATGTCTGACGGCACTTTCTTGCCGAGCGATCCCTTTTCGAAATTGAAATACGCTATGGTCGACAGGACAAGGCTGTCCACATCGTTGAGCGGGACGTCCGAGAAGGACGCCCGCTGCTCGTTCAGGTAACTTGTTATCGTCCCTTCCACGCTCAAGCTCGCTTGTTCAAGAAGAACAGCTCGTACCAGCGGATGAAGATGTAGATCGTCCATACATGACGCCACAGGAGCGCTTTGTGGCGCGGGAACCATACGGGGTGGTTCACGCGCGGCTTTTCACCGTAGAATGCGTCGAGCAGGGCGTTTATTTCGTCGACGTTGAAGAACTCGGCTGCGGCTTCGCTTCCGAATGCGCGTCGCAACTCTGTCCTGGCGCCATCCTCCCTCAGCCATTTGCTCACGGGTACGGGGAAGCCGAGCTTTTTGCGATAGGCGACTTCCTCGGGCAGCACCCGGGCGGCGGCTGCCCTCAACGCCACCTTGTTGTAATCCTTGCCCAGCTTGTATTTGGACGGCATCCGCCTTGCGATGTCGAATATGCGCAGGTCGCAGTACGGCATGCGAATGTCGAGGCCCGTGCCCTTTGCGATCCGGGTTGAGTTGAAGAGGATGCTGCCCTCGAAGTAGGTGCGCAAATCGATGTAGAGCATCCACGTGAGCGCATCGTATTTGAGCGCTTTCTCGCCGATTCTCCTCATGAACGACTGTGCTGAGCGGTTTTCGTAGAACGTCTTGAGATAACGCTTCTGCTCGGAGTCGTTCATGATGTAGGTCGTCCCGAAGTACACTGGATTCGGGCGCATGCGCAACTTAGCCTTGTTCTTGTAGACGCCGTAACCTGCGAAGAACTCGTCGGCACCTTCTCCCGAGAAGCATACCGACGTCGTTTGGGCGATTTTCTTGCATGCCGCATAGAGCGTGAGGCCGGCGACGTCGGCTGACGGCTGCTCGTAGGCGAGCAGGAACTCGTCGATGCAGCTGAAGTAGTCTTCGGGAGATATGACGACGCCCTCGAACTCGCGGCCAAGGTACGCGGCGGTTGCGCGCGCGTCTTCCTCCTCGCTTGTCGCTTGGTCTTCGTAGGCGGCGCAAATGCCGCGCTTCGCCTTGCTTTTTGCGACGATGTATGAGGAGTCGACGCCGCCCGACAGGAAGCTGTCGACCGCAACGTCTTCGTCGCATATGTCGCGCAGGCTTGCGTCCATCGCGTTTGAAATCTCGTCGGCCCATTGGTCGAGCGTCTTCTTCTTGTCGGGCTCGAAGGACAGCTCCCAATAGCGGCCGAGCGTGAGCAACCGGTTCCTGAAGTGAACGAAACCGCCGGGAGCTACCTTGTAGACGCCTTTGAACAGGGTTTCCTCGCCCGGAACGTAGGTGAAGCCCATGAAGAACTGCACGAGCTCGCGGTTGAGCTCGCGCTTGAAGCCATCTTGCTCGAACAGGTCCGTTATGTTCGTCGAGACGAGCAGGCGACCGTCTTCGGTCCCGTAGTAGAATACGAGCTCGGCTCCGAGCGGGTCGCGTGTGCAGAACAGGTCGTCGGATTCCGTGTCGTACAGCGCAAGTCCGAATTGACCGTTGATGTGCGAGCCCATGTCGTCGCCCCAAGCCCGCCACGCGGAGACGACGATTTTCTCCTCGCGCTCGTGCCGGGTGAGCCCCGAAACGTCGATTCCCAGCTCGCGTGCCAGTTCCACGTGGTTTCTTATGAGCCCGGAATATGCTCTCAGTTCAATCATGTTCGCTCCGTTCTCAAGTGTTCGTATCCTAGTAGTTTCCCGAGAAGCCGGCGAATTCGGCGGGCAGATCGTAGCCGGGGAAGTACTCGGCGAAGTCGAGGTTCAGGTAGTTGCAGAGGTCCGCGAGCTCGATCATGGTTCCGTCGTTTACCGGAACTCCGTTCTCGCGGCGGTCGGCCTGCGCGAGGACCTCCTTCTCGCCGTGAGTGTAGATGCGTTCTGCGCCTTCTGCCCGCGGGCTCTCGCGCAGAGCCTCGAGGTATTCGGAGAAATGCTTCTTGATCTCGTCGGGGTCGCCGAATGCGGCAGGGTCCAATGCCGCGAAGCCATGGCAAATGCCGGTCTTGTCGGTAAACGTGCAGCACTCGTTGCTCGTCACGCCGAGGGAAAGGATCGAGCTGAACAGTTCGGCGACCATGCCCCAGCCGTAGCCCTTGTGGCTTCCGAGCACTTCGGAGGAGCCGCCGAGCGGCATGATGCCGCCGCCGTTCTTCGAAACGATGTTAGACAGGACGCGCGGCGCCTCGTCGCTCGGCGCGCCCGTTTCGTCGAGAGCCCAACCTTGCGGAAGAGGTTTACCCATCTTGTTGTACATCTCGAGCTTGCCACGCGTGACGACCGTCGTGGACGAGTCGAAGAGGAAGGGGTAGGGGTCTGCGGGAACTGCGACGGCAATCGGATTCGAGCCGATCATCGCCTTGCGCCCGAACGTCGGCACCATAATGGCTTCGGAGTTCGTGCACGAAAAGCCGATGAGCCCCTGCTTTGAGGCCATTTGCGCGTAATAACCCGCTATGCCGTAGTGGTTCGACTCGCGCACGCTGACTACGCCGACGCCGGTGGCCTTGGCTTTCTCGATGGCCTTGTTCATTGCGAATATGCTTGTGAGCTGGCCCATTGCAGAATGCCCGTCTATGACGGCGCTGATGGGCGTTTCGAAGACGATCTCGGGTTTCTCGTCTACGTGAATCTGGCCTTTCTCGATACCCTTGTGGTAGCGAACCATACGCTGCATGCCGTGGCTCTCGATGCCGTAGAGGTCAGCGGTGAGCAGGACGTCGCTTATGTTGGCGCTTTCTTCCGCTGTGAAGCCGAACGCCGCGAACACATCCGCGCAAAACCGCTCGAGTGTATCGATTTTCCAGGTTGCGTATGCCATAGTGGTCCTCCATGACGATTCGAAAGTTGACGTGCGTGGTTAGTGTACCTCAGCGAGGTTGCGCGAGAGAGGGGTCCGACCCGAGCCACAGCAAGGATTCACGTCTAGTTAACGGGTTCGAAATTGATTCGCGTCCGAAATGCCGTCTTTGGGTTCGATTGGTTCACCGCGGCTGAAAAAGAGACGCTACGACGTAGGAATAGTCATATAATCTTTTCAGGACATACTGCGGTGGTATCGGGGTATGCTGCGCTATTTGCAAAACTATCGGTTCTACCGGCGCGCCTGCTAGAAGCGCGCCGTGAGGATAATGACGGAGTCGTTATTAGTAGAAAAGGAGATCGTTATGCAAAGTTTCGTCGCGACTTCTATCGCTCAAACGGCTGCTGAAGCCGGAAAAGAAGCGGCTGCAAAGGTTTCGGCCGGGATCGCCGGCGCAAAGGTGGCGATGGCGTATGGCAGCTGCGATTACGATTCCAAGGAATTGCTCGAGGCAATCGCCGCCGAGCTTCCCGGCGTGCCCGTCGTGGGCAACACGTCGTTCACGGGAATCGTCACGCCCGAAGGGTTCGTCGGCGGCGATACTCCGTTCGTTGGCATCATGGCGCTTGGCGGCGACGATGTCGTGGTCGGTACGGCCGGCGCTGCACGCGATACGGCCGAGTGCCCTCGTGCGATCGGCAAGAAGCTCGCCTGCGAGGCCATGAAGGCGGCGGGCAAGGACTGCGCTCCCGACTATTGGTACATGGCGGCGTCCCCTGCTGAGGAAGAGTACTATATCAAGGGCGTGACCGAAGTCATCGGCCGCGTGCCGTTCTTCGGCGGCTCGGCTGCCGACAACACGATCGAGGGCAACTGGATGCTTTACTCCGGCACCGATGCGTTCGCAGACGGTTGCGTCGTGGCGTTCTTCTATACCGATTCGCCGTTCACGAACAAGTTCACGGGAGCCTATGCCGAGACGGACAAGTTCGGCGTCGTCACGAAGATGAACGGCGACCGCGCAATCGCCGAGATCGACGGCGAGCCCGCGCTCGACGTGTACGCCAAGTGGCGCGGAATGGATGTCGAGTCGCTCATCGGCGCGCCGCTGCTCTCCGAATCCATCGTGGCGCCGCTCGGCGTCAAGGACCGCATGGGCGACCTCGTCGCCATTCGCCATCCCATGAACGGCAACGACGACCATTCGATCGCCGTCGGTGCGAAGGTCGTCGAGAAAACCGCCGTCATCTGCATGGACGGTGACGTGGATGTGCTCGTGGGCTCGGTTGCGAAGACCGTTGGCGAGCTCAAGGAGAAGGCGGGGGCAAAGCCTGCAGCCTACTTCTTCGTGCACTGCGGCGGCAGGCGCGCCGCCATCGCGGATCGCATCGGCGAGGTTGCCGACGCGTTCGTGAAGGAAGCGGACGGCGTACCGTTCCTTGCCGAGTTCACGTTCGGGGAGTATGGCTTCGAGGACGATGGCTGCAACTCCATCGGCGGCCTCATGCTCTCGTTCACCGCTCTCGGCTAGAATGCATATTCGCTCGGGATTGCGGGCTGCCCTGCATTGCGGGGCAGCCCTTTCGTTTTCAACGAGGTTTAAGGGCCAAACGCCGTTCTCATGTGCGGATCCGGGCGCTGTATTTAGGGATCCGGGCGCTGTATTTAGATTACTTGCGCTCTCGCTCGTGTTGCTCGATTTGCGACGAAAGCGTCTGATAGAGCTTCGACACGTCGAGCGGTTTCGATAGGTGGGCGTTCATGCCCGCGTCGAGCGCGGCCTCGACGTCTTCCGTGAAGGCGTTCGCCGACGCGGCGATGATGGGGATGCGTGCCAGCTCCGCGTTCTCGAGCCTGCGTATTGCCCGCGTTGCGTCATAGCCGTCCATGACGGGCATGCGAACGTCCATGACGATGGCGTCATACGGTCGCTCGGCGCTCGCCTCGACCATGGCCAGCGCTTGCTTGCCGTTTTCGGCAGAATCTACCTCGACGCCCGCCTCCTCGAGAATCACCGTCGCGATCTCGCGGTTGATGAGGTTGTCCTCGACGAGGAGCACGCGAGTGCCCTTGAGGTCGAATGCCGCGTTGGGTTCTGTTATCGCAGTCGAGTCGTTTTCGTCGGGCGGTGCGATTTCGAGTTGAATGCGAATGGAGAATTCGGTGCCTTTTCCAGGCGCCGTGCCGATGTCGATCGTTCCGCCCATGAGGTCGACTATGTTTTTCGTGATGGCCATGCCCAATCCAGTTCCCTGGATGCCGCTCACAGTCGAGCTCCGTTCTCGTTCGAACGATTCGAACACCCGGGCGGCGAACTCCTCGCTCATGCCGATGCCGCTGTCCTTCACGCGCAGGACGTAGAGCGCGAAACCCTCGCGTTCGCTTGGCTCCTGCGCAAGGTCCACGTGCACGCTTCCGCCAGATGGGGTGAATTTGTACGCGTTGCTCAGCAAGTTGAGTAGAACCCTGTTAAATCGGGGCTTGTCGCAAAGCGCGCGCCTGTCCGAGACGGACGAGGTGTCAAACGAGAATTGGATGTTCTTCTCGTCCATCTGGACCATGAACAGGTCGCATGCTTCCTTCACTGACTCGCACATGTCGACTACGCCATAGGCGAGCTCCATTTTTCCGCTTTCGATTCGACTCATCTCGAGCACGTCGTCTATGAGCGAGAGCAGGTACTGGCCCGAAGTGTCGATCTTGGAGAGGTATTCGCGTATCTGGGTTTCGCTCACGTTCGCGCGTTGTGCGAGATGCGCGTACCCGATGATCGCGTTCATGGGGGTTCGGAGGTCGTGCGACATGTTCGAAAGGAAGGCGGTCTTGGCCTTGCTCGTCTGCTCCGCCTCGAGTCGTTGCAGGTTGATTTCCTTCTCGCGTCTCCTCATGATTGAGTAGATGTTGAACATGATAGCCAGGCTGAAGGCGAGCAAGAGCATTTGGCCGACGCTGTTGTTCATGAGCAACGTGCGCATGTCGTCGATTCGGTTCTCGAGGAACGCCTCCTCTGCTGCGACGTCGTCCTGGTCGAAGACGACGTCGTGGTCGATGTACTCCTGGGCGTAGTACGCGCTCACGTCCGAAACGGCTTCTTCGGTTATGTCGTGCGTAAGCTGGCGATTCCACATGGTGGAGGCGAAGAACACAAGGAAGAGCAGGGCAATCCAAACGATGGTCGACTTTCCGAAGCGGTTCTCGCGGTCCCGTTGGAACGTTATCCTGAAGAAAATGAGGCCGAGCACGCTCCAGATTGTGAGGATGAGGTACGACTCCGGAGCGAGGGCGTTGGCCGACAGGAGGTTCGGGACGAGCGGGAAAAAGAAGAAGAGCGCCGATAGCGCCAAGCCCAGCAAGCTCGACAACGTTACGGTCCTCAAACCCTTGTCGAGCGAGTCCTTGAGGGCGCATGCGGAAACGTAGCCGTAAGCGATGGCGGCGCTTATCGAGGTCACGTCGACTATCCAGCCGATGGCGGCCCTGCCGGCGAACGGGACGAATGCCGATAGGCACATGATCAAGACGATCGCATTGCGCGGCACGTCGTTCCTGTTGATGTGTGACATGCGGGAGGGAAGCACGCCGTCTTCGGCCATGCTGTACAAAAGCCTGCTCAACGCTCGGCTCAAGCCGAGGAGGCTTGTCGCGATCGCGGAGAACACGGAAATGGCGAGGATGGCTACGCCTAACGCTCCCATTTGAGCGTGCACCGTCGCGAAGACCGGCAGGCCTTCGATACCTGTTTTCTGGGAGGCGTCGGCGAGATAGCTCGTCCAGCTGTCGTACCCGGCCGGGATGTCCATCACCGTGAGCGCAGTCGTCATCATGTAGACCGCTGCTCCCGCAGCAATGGCGCAGGTGAGCAATCCCAGGAGCTTCCTAGGGGTGAAGGTGCATTCTCCGGCTGCGAGGGAGACCGACTCGAATCCGAGGAACGCCCACGGGGCGAGCGCGACGATGTTCAGCATCTCGACGGGAGGCCTCCCATCAGGCACGAATGCGGGTGTGAAGCGCTCGGGCTGGATTCCCGTTTTGGACATGACGACGGCGAAGCAGATGAAGACGCCGAGGAGCAATGCCATGGCGAGCGCCGTGTTAAGGTCGGTTACGAGACGCTTCCTTCCGCAGCAGATCAACGCGAACAGCGCGATCACAAGACAAGTGACGAGTATTTCTCCGACATAGACGTCGTATCCGCCTATTTGGTAGAGGTAGCCGAACTGGAAGACAGGACCGAAAAGGTATTTGCTTATCAGGACCACTGCTGTTGCGTTTGCCCACATGATCGAAAGGTAGGCGAGCACGAGCGACCATGAGCAGAGGAACGCATGGTCGTAGCCGAGCAGTCGTTTCGTATACGTGAACGGCCCGCCCGGATCAGGGTACAACCCCGCCATGTGGTTGAGGTTGATGGCGATGACGAGCATGGCAAGCGCGCCTGCCCCCATTGCGATGATGGACCCGATGGGGCCGGCAATGGGGAGGAGGGTCGTCGCGGGCATGACGAAGGCGCCCCAGCCGAGTATGCACCCGAACGAGAGCGCCCAAATGTTAATCGGCTTCAAGTAAGCCGAAAGCTTCCCAGATTCCGCTTGCGATCCGCGTCCGCTGTCCATGGCCTTGGGGATCAACGCTCAGCAACCACGCCGCGTTCGAAGGCGTCGAGGAGTCGCTCGAGATCGGAGATCTGCTCTTTGAGCTTTGCTCCGGTATCCGTGTCCGCGACGAGCATCCTGCGATCCATGTGGGCGATGACGCGGCCCTTGGAGTGGATGTCGATCTCGTTTTCGACCGCGGCTTGAATCGACTCGAGCGGTTCGTGGGTCGCGAGCACGAACCCGTGCGAGTTCGAGATGAGCGTGTAGCCCGCGATTCCCGTCGTCGTCTGGTAGGCTTTCGAGAAGCCGCCGTCGATCGTGAGGACGCGCCCGTTGCATTTCACGGGGTCTTCTCCGTCTTTCACCTTCACCGGCACGTGTCCGCATACGATGCGGGAGGCGGCGGGGTCCATTCCGAAGTCCTTGAAGATGTTTCCCATGACGTCCTCGTTCTCGAGGAACGTGTAGAACGGGTTCTTGACTTCCTTGCGCGCCTCCTTTTCCGCGATGAGGTACAGCTCGAACGTCGCCATCTTGCTCTTTGCGAACAAAGGCGAGCCGGGCGCGAGCCACATCCACCACATGATGTCGCTGCCGCGCTTCCGCATGACGGGGCTTGTGCTGTTGTAGCCTGCGCGCACGTAGCCCTCGAGGACGTCGTAGAGCTCCTTGCCCTTGTACTTGCCGCCGAAGACGTCGACTTCCATGAGCGAGCCGTCGGCGTTGAGCGGAACGCCGGCGTGGAACAGGAGGTTGCCGTTTGCCACCTTGTAGAGCGAGCCGTGATCGAGGAAGAGCCTCATGTGGCGTTGGAGCTTCTCGCTGCCGATGAACGATTGCTCGAGGCGCGTCATGACCTCTTCCTCCTCGGGGGTGAGCTTGAAGGGGTCGTTCGGGTCGATGGTCGGGAACACCTTGTCGGTGAGCTCGTATTCGGCGCCGTCGACGACGACCGTCCCCTTGTCGTAGTCGATCTTGTCAAGGAGCTTGCGCTCTTCCATCTCGAAGCTGGGGTTGTCGTCGATAATCTGCGCCTCGACCTTGAACTGGAGAATGGCCATCGCCTTTTGGATTTTGACGTTGAGCTCGTAATCGGATGGCGTGAGCTGCGGGTTGCCCTTCAATCCGAATGCGACGCACGGGTCGTCGGCATACGCGTCGAGGGCGAACTGCGCCAGGGGCAGGATGTTGATGCCATAGGCATCCTCGAGTACGGAAAGGTTGCCGTAGCGGGCGCAGTTGCGCACGACGTGCGCGATGCATCCGCGCTGTCCAAGCGCTGCGCCCATCCAGACGATGTCGTGGTTGCCCCATTGAATGTCGAGCGAGTGGAAGCGCATGAGCGTGTCCATGATGAGATGGGGGGCTGGACCGCGGTCGTACACGTCTCCGACGAGGTGAAGGTGGTCTATGGATAGTTGCTTGATTAGTGCGCACATGGCCACGATGAGTTCTTCGGAGCAACCGGTGCGGATGACGGCGTCTATGATTGCCGAGTAGTAGGCTTTCTTGTCAACGGCGAGGTTGCTCTCGGTCATGAGCTCCTCGATGATGTACGCGTAATCCTTCGGGAGTGCCTTGCGCACTTTCGAGCGCGTGTACTTGCCTGCGGATACCTTGCAGACGTGCACCAGGCGGATGATTGTCTCGGCGTACCAGGCGCTCTTGTCATCTACCTGGGGCAAGACGAGTTCCATCTTCTCCTTCGGATAGTAGATGAGCGTGGCCAGCGCGCTCTTCTCCTTGTCGGAGAGGTCGTTTCCGAACGTCTCCTCGATCCTGATCTTCACGCCGCCCGATCCGTTCCGCAGCAGGTGAACGAACGCCTCGTATTCGCCGTGCACGTCAGATGCGAAGACCTCGGTCGCTTTCGGCAAGTTCAAGATCGCGTTGAGGTTTATGATCTCCGCGCGTGCCTTGGCTGCAGAGGGAAACGATTGCGAAAGAAGCTCAAGGTACTTCAGCTCGTTGGCGTCCATGGATGTCCTCCTCGATGGTAAAGCCTTTCAACGGCATCATTGTAGACTAACTGGGCAAGGAGAGGGGCAAAGCCGCCCGAATGACGACGGGACGCAAAGCTTGCAGCTCAGCGTCCCGTCGGAATCGATTGGCCGTCAGGCTCGTGCTAACGCAGGTAATACGGCTCCACGTATGCGGGAAGACCGTCCTTGAAGGTGATGTAGGGCGTGCCGTTGATGAGCGGGCGCAGGTAGGCGTAGGCTTCCTCCGTGATGCCGCGGTACTCGGGGAGAATCCACTCGGCGGGGAAGTGCTTGACGTAGTTGGCGACCTGGTCGGCGTCGATGGCGAAGTACTCGACGTCGTACTCCTCGCAGTCGCGGCGCTTCACGCCGACCATCTTGCCGGTGAACGTCTTGTCGGCCGTGTGCATGTGGGCGCTCAGGCCGAGTCGGTACGCCTCGGTGCGGTCTACGAGCGACTGCTCGGTCGCGTGCGAGCGCTGCGCAGTCGAAAGGTCCTGCACCTTGCAACGCGGAGCGGTCTCGGTCTCGAGGATAAGCGCCTTCAAAGCCTCGCCGGCACCGCCGAGGACGGCATGACCGAATAGGTCGTTCTTTGATTCGCCTGCGGAGATGTACGTACCGTCAGCAAAGCGCGCACCTTCGGAAACGACGACGTAGCACTTGCTCTTCTCGTCGATGCATTCCTTCACGCGCTTGAGGAACACGTCTGTATCGAACGGCTCTTCGGGCAGGATGAGGATATCGACCTTGCCCGAAAGGCATGCGGAAGCCGCAAGCCAACCTGCGTCGCGGCCCATGGTCTCGAGGATGAGGACTTCCTTGCGGGATGCGGGGTACACGTTGACGTCGAGCCACGTCTGGAGCGTTGTCGTGGCGATGAACTTGGCCGCCGATGCGAACCCGGGGCAGTGGTCGGTGTGCATGAGGTCGTTGTCGACCGTCTTCGGGCAGCCGACGAAGCGGCGGTCCGTGATGTTGTGCTTCTCGGCGTATTCGGCAAGTGCGGCGACCGTGTCCATGGAGTCGTTGCCGCCGATGTAGAACAAAGTCTCTACGTCGTGCTTCTCCATAATCTTGAGCAGTTTCTCGAAATCTTCGGGATTGTCGCGCTTGAGCTTGTAGCGGCAGGAGCCGAGGGCGGACGACGGCGTCTGCTGGAGCGTGCGGTTCTCTTCCTCGGTCATGTCGGTGAGGTCGACGAAACGTTCGGCGAGAATGCCCTCGATGCCGTTGAGCCCTCCAAAGACATGCTCGTAGATGGGGTTCATCTGATTTGCCTTCACGACTCCGGCGACGGTGGCGTTGATGACGGACGTGGGACCACCCGATTGTGCCACGATGCAATTAGACATAGTTAAAACCTTCTTTGCTTGCTCTTCCACGAATTTGCCATCATCGCGCTTTTCGCGTATAAAGCGTTTCGCGATGGTACGATGTTCGACAATCGAGCTCGGATTGAACGAGGCATCGCAAATACAAAAGGCTAGCGAACGATGGAGGGAACGTCAATGTCCGAGGGAATAAAGCAACACCTTCCCGTCATAATTGCTATATCGCTCGTCGGCTTGGCTACGGGTGCGTTCGCCATGATGCGCATACGCGACGGGGCGGTCGGCATGGATGTGGGGGCGTTCTCGACCTACATCATCGTGGTGCCGTGCGCGATCATGCTCATATGCTCGTTTCTCATTGCCGTGACCGCGCCGTCCATCGGCAGGCAGCTGTACCTGATCGTCGTCGGCACATGCCTTGCCGCAGGGGTCGTTTCAATGATTGTGAGCTCGATATGGATGGCCGATCCCGCCGTCGCCTCGGCGTTGCTCGCGAATTCGGCTGACGGTGCGACCGTTACGCCCGTGTCGGACTCCATCATCATCGTGCTTCGCGATATCGCAGCGTACATTGTCATGCCTACCGTCGGCTGCATCGCAGGTGCCTGGATAGGATCGCGCGTCCACCCGGTGAAATCCGAGGGCACGGTCGGCAAGGGCAAGAAGAAGCGGAACTGACTAACGTTTGCATGACCCCTCAGGGCAGCGAAAAGGGGCGGCGCGCAAACGAGCGCGCCGCCCCTCGTATTGCATGCGGGCATTTACTGCTTGTTGCGGGTGAGGTCGTAGTCGATGTAGTTGATGTGGGTCTCCAGGTATTCCTCGAGCCCGCGCTCGCCGTCCTCGCCGCCGATGCCCGAACCGCGGACGCCCTGATGGAAGCCCTGGAAGGCCTCGAAGTGCTCGCGGTTGACGTACGTCTCGCCGAACTTGATCTCGTTCATGGCGCGCATGACCGTATCGTAGTCGGTGGTGAAGATCGAGCTCGTCAGGCCGAACTCGCAGTCGTTCGCCATCTCGATGGCCTCGTCGAGCGTCTCGAACGTGGTGATGGGCAGAACCGGGCCGAAGATTTCCTCGACCATGACGCGGCTCTCGTGCTTGACGCCGGTGATGACCGTCGGCTCGAAGAAGTAGCCCTTGCCGTCAACGGTGACCGCATGGCCGCCACATTCGATGGTCGCGCCTTCGTCGATCGCGCTTTGGACGAGCTCGGCGACATGCTCCTGCTGCGCCTTGTTGACCATCGGGCCCATATCGAACGTGCCGCCCAGGGCCGGGCCGTACGTGACGTTCTTCATGCGCTCGATAATCTTGGCGGTGAACTCCTCGGCGATGCCTTTCTGGACGTACACGCGTTCGGCGGCGTTGCAGACCTGGCCGGAGTTGTAGATGCGGGAGTTGAGCACGTGCTCAACCGTCTCGTCGAGCTTGCAGTCGTTCATCACGATGACAGGCGCCTTGCCGCCCAGCTCGAGGGAGACCTTGGTGACGTTGTCCGCCGCGGCCTTCATGATCTTCTTGCCGACGGCCGTTGAGCCGGTGACGGTGACGATGCCGAGCTTGGGGTTGGCGGCAAGCGATGCGCCGGCGACGGCGCCCGAGCCGGTGATGACGTTGATGACGCCCTTGGGCAGGCTGGACTTCTCGACCAGCTTCGCGAACTCGTATGCGCCGTTCGGGCAGTCGGAAGACGCCTTGAGCACGACGGTGCAGCCGGCGATCAGGGCAGGGGCGACCTTGCGGCCGATGAGGAACAGCGGGAAGTTCCAGGGCATGATCTGGCCGGCGACGCCGATCGGCATCTTGTACAGCAGGATGTTCTCGTTGGGACGGTCAGAGACGATGATCTCGCCCTTGATGTGATGCGCCATAGCGGCAAAGTACTGAATGTAGGCCGCGAGCCAGCCGGCTTCGTCGGTCGATTGGGCGATCGGCTTGCCCATTTCCTCGGACGTGGCGCGAGCCAGGACGTCCTGGTTCTCCTTGACGAGCTCGACGAGCTCCATGAGATAGCCGGCGCGCTCGATGGGCGGCACCTTCTCCCAGGATTTCTGGGCTTCGAAAGCCGCGTCGACAGCCGCCGCGACGTCTTCCTCGGTTGCCATGGGGAACAACGAGATGACCTCTTCGGTTGCGGGGTTTATGTTCTCCCGCATCTCGCGATCGCCGTTGTCGAGGAATTCGCCGTTGATGAAAAGTTGAGTTTCCTTCATTCAATACCTCCTAGACGTAACAACCGGGCTATGCGCCCCTTATGAGAGCAACCGCATAATCATGCGGTTTTCATCGTTATTCTAAGACTTCGTCGTGAATATGTCAGAAGTATTTTTGGAGCGGAACAAGGAGGTTGTGTCGATGGGGAGTTCGCGGCTCATGAGCGCGCATGCGGCCGTTAAAATGCATACAGGTAAAGAACGGCTCGAGAGGCAGGAGCAACTATGGACTTCACTTCCAACAAGCGCCCGGATGACATGCAGCGCATAAACACGCCCGAATTGGCTGATGCGTTCATCGAAGAGGCCGTCGAGGCCATGCGCTCGCAGGTCGGCGATAAGAAAGTGCTGCTCGCGCTCTCGGGTGGCGTTGATTCTTCCGTGGTCGCCGCATTGCTCATCAAGGCCATCGGGAAGCAGCTCGTCTGCGTGCATGTGAATCACGGCCTCATGCGTAAGGGCGAGTCCGAACAGGTCATCGATGTATTCCAGAACCAGATGGACGCCAACCTCATATATGTCGATGCGACGGACCGCTTCCTCGACCTGCTTGCGGGCGTGGAGGACCCCGAGGCGAAGCGTCACGTTATCGGCGAAGAGTTCATCAAGGTGTTCGCCGAGGAAGCTGCGAAGCTCGAGGGAATCAAGTTCCTGGGCCAGGGCACGATCTATCCCGACATTCTCGAGTCCGAGGCGGGCGTCAAGGCCCACCACAACGTGGGCGGCCTGCCCGAGGACCTCGATTTCGAGCTCGTCGAGCCCGTCAAGCTGTTGTTCAAGGACGAGGTGCGCGTGGTAGGCGACAGGCTCGGCCTTCCTGCCAACATGGTGTACCGCCAGCCGT
>ODAI012102903.1_pt1 | contig 17154 bp, 20 predicted proteins | sample 1539321 | NCBI WGS metagenome assembly ODAI01 (sample SAMN02144231, study PRJEB22623) | gut metagenome | biome: sheep rumen | host: Ovis aries | place: New Zealand | reverse complement strand
GAAGGTCAATTTAGATCATACAACAGTTATGAAAATGAAAGAAACAAATTAGTACTTACAGTTTTTGCTAAAGAAATCAAATTCGTTGAAAATCAAGATGCAGAAATCGAAGTAAGTAAAGATGTAGTTTCAAATGAAGTTATTCTAAATGGTTATATTTGTAAGAAACCTATTTACAGACAAACACCATTTGGTAGAGAAATTTCAGATTTGTTATTAGCAGTAAACAGAGCTTACAATAAATCAGACTACATACCATGTATAGCATGGGGAAGAAATGCTAGATTTTGTGAAAACATTCCAGTAGGAACAGAAGTTCAAGTAGTAGGTAGAGTTCAATCAAGAACATACGAGAAAAAATACGAAGATGGAACAGTTGAAACAAAAGTAGCATATGAAGTATCAGTTTCTAGCTTAGAAGTTGTAAATCAAGATGATGATACAAACGAAAGCAATACTCAAGAAACTGCAGAAGCAGCAATGTAACATATTTTAATTAATTGAATAACATATATATTAAGTACGTAAAAAAACGGTGCACAGTCTCGACGAAGTTTCAGACTGTGCACTGCTTTATTTTTTATTTTTAGGAATAATTATTTTATTTTTATCAGTTTTATTCTTTGGTTTTTCCACATCTAAATGTGATTTTACAGGTGATATATTTAATTTTCCATTTCCTTTAATAACTTCAATTTTTTTATTTTTATCATTTGCCATAATATCGCTCTCCTCTTCTCATTTTCTTTATATTAACATATTATAAAATTTTCTTCAAGATGGAAAACTGCTTTTTTTACCCAAATTTTGGGAACGGTTCTAATTATTCAATATAAGCAGGTTAGAATGTAGAATAATGTCTAGATTGAATAATTCTTGACAGATTTTATCAATAATGATTTAATATATCATATCAGAAAAGGAGAGAAGAATAATGGATTACAAGAAACAACAAGGTATTATAGAGTCAATCTTATTTGCTGCTGGAAGACAAGTTGATATAAAAGAGCTAATGTCAGCTACTGAACTTGGACATGATGAGCTAATAGGAATTATTGAATTAATGAAAAATGAATATAGTAATGAAAATAGAGGCATTGAAATTATAAAGGTAAATGATAGCTATCAATTGTGTGCTAAGAAAGAAAACTATGACTATATTTACCCTGTGTTTGATAAAAGAAGTAAACCAAATTTATCACCTGCAGCTTTAGAGGTAATTTCAATCATTGCATATAATCCTAAAGTAACAAGAGCAGAAATTGAAGCAATTCGTGGAGTTGGTTCTGATGGTAGCATATACAAATTATTAGAATATGAGTTAATTCAAGAAGCAGGAAGAATGGATGCTCCAGGAAGACCTACTATGTATGAAACAAGTCCTAAATTTCTTAAAATGTTTGGTCTAAGCAGTTTGGATGAGTTACCAGAATTACCTAGATATAAGTTGGATGAGAATCAACAAATTGTTATTGATGAATATGTTGAAAATGTTCAAAAAAGTGATGATACAGATTCAGAAAACAGTGAAAATTCTGAAGAGAATATAGATGAAAATGAAACAAATAATATTGTAACAGACGAGGATAATAATTAAAAAATAAATGCTTTATGATAAATAATAGGAAAGGTTAAATATAAGGAGAACCAAGAATGAAATACAAATGTGTGTAACATTTTTGGTTCTCCTTTCTAATTTTTACTTTTAAAATAAGCACAATCATTATTTTGCTTAAATGACTGTTTTCCTGTAGTGCTTAGAGTACATTTTCCATCTTTTTGATGAATGCAATTAGAATTACAATTGATTGTAGTCAATTTAATCACCTCGTAATAAAATTATTATGTGTGATTTTTGTAATATTATGTATTTTAGTGCTTAAAAATATAATAAATTTAAGAAAGTCTGAAACAAATTTTGAAAAACACTTGATTTTTTTTCCAACATATGTTAGTATTATAAATAGTCAATTTAATAAATGCATATAGGAGGTGCAATAAAAATGGCAAAATGTGAAATTTGTGGAAAAGAAAAAAATTGGGGAAATAAAATAAGCATTGCTCGTTCACACGTAAGTAGAAGAGCTTCAAGAACATTTTCTCCAAATTTAAGATCAATAAAAGCTGATGTAAATGGTGAAGTTAAAAGAATTCATGTATGTGCAAAATGTTTACGTTCAGGAAAAGTTAAAAGAGCTTAATTTTATAGTAAATTGGGTTAAATTAGAAATCTTTTGGAAGATTTTTAATGTAACCCAATTTATTTTTTTGGCTAAAAGGAGAAATTTGATGTCAAATCGCTCTGTCACAAATTGACATCAAATTCCTCCATTTAGGACCATATTTGTTTACTATGTAATTAATCCTTAATGCCAAAAATTAACTTTACAATTCCTCTCAAACATTTGGGAACCTTTTTTACAACAATAGTCATATTTTAACACTCTCCTTTGTTCAGCAAGTTAGCCATACGAGACCAACTATGCAAATTACAATACCTATGGCAAAAAGCCAACCAGTAAGAGGAAGTAACAATACCAGTAAGATTCCAAGACCTAATCCAATTAAACATACTCCTAAAGTTTTTTTAAATAAACCAAACATAATATATTACCTCCTTTTTTATATAATATTTTGTTTTAAAAAAAGTGTTACATAAAATTGTTTATAGGTAAAGCAAAAAAGAATTATTAAAAAAGTATTTGCCAAATTCAAATTATATGATATTATGAATTAAATAAAATATTGTAAAATAAAAGCAAAAGTTAAAAATAATGTAAAAAAATAAGGAGAAAATGCTATGAAACATGGAATTGAAAATGAATTTGAAAAGCCTAAGAAACATACGGCAATAAAAGTATTTGCTATATTAATAATATTAGCAATTCTTGCAACAGGAGTTGCGTTTGTAATTAAATTTGGTCCAAATTATATTAATCATGACATAACAGATAGGACAAACCTTGTTATTAATTATTCAAATGTAACAGGAAGAATGAAGCAAGGTTTAATTATTGATGATAATGATGTTGTCTATTTATCAATGGAAGATATAAAGAATTATTATGATAAACATATTTATTATGATAAGCAATATAATCAAATAGTTACATCATCTGAAACCAAATTAGCAGTTTTGGAAATAGGAAAAAATAAAATGACTGTAAATGGAAAATCTATTGATATAAAAGGATGCGCAAAAATAGAAGATGGAAGTTATTATTTACCTATTTCTGAAATGGAAGATGTATATAACATAAAAATAACAAGAGCTGATAACAAAGTAATAATAGAGTCTTTAGATAGAAAATTAACAACTGCAACTACCAAAAAGAAAGTTGATGTAAAAAGTAAACCAACAATTTTTTCGAGAACAATAGAGAAAATAGAAGAAAATGATAGATTAGTAATGGCTGAAACAGAACAAAATTCTGCTCCAAAAGGTTGGGCAAGAGTTCGTACATCTAATGGAAATCTTGGATATGTGGAAGAAAAAAATTTAAACGGAAAAAAAGTTGAGAGAGAAGATTATGTTCAAGAAAAACAAATAAAAGGCAAAGTAAGTTTAGCATGGGAATATTTCTCAGAATATGCTAAGGCACCTGATAATACAGGCGTAAAATATGATGGGGTAAATGTTGTTTCACCATCGTTCTTCCACTTGAATTTAGAGGATTTGAAAAAAGAAAAACTAACAACATTTGACGTACTTTCATTAGCAAAATTTGTAGAAAATGTTGGAGATGAAGGTGTTAAATATATAGAGTGGGCACATAGCAACAATTATAAGGTTTGGCCAAAAGTTTCAAATGAAACTCTATCAACCACAATAGATGAGTTTTCTTATATTATAAATGATTATAAATTACGTGAGATAATGATAAATGATATTTTGAAATATGTTGATAAATATAATTTAGATGGAATAAATTTAGATTTCGAATACATGTATAAAAATGATAGTCAAGCATTCTCAAAATTTATAATTGAATTAGCGCCACAATTACGTGCTAAAGGAGTATGTTTATCAGTAGATGTAACAGCTCCAAATGGAGGAGATAATTGGTCATTATGTTATGACAGAAACTTAATAGGTGAGGTCGCTGATTATGTAGTATTTATGGGATATGATCAATACGGAACAACTGTAATAGGAACAACATCAGGATATAATTGGTTAGAATCTAGCATAAATAATTTCTTGGGATATGAAGCAGTTCCACCAGAAAAATTAATATTAGGATTACCTTTTTATACTAAATTATGGCAAACTAAAGATGGTGAAACAATAAAAGGTTCTGTTGTTACAATGAACAATGTAGCAAACTCAATTCCTGCTTCAGCATCAAAGGAATGGCAAGAAAATTTAAAACAATACTATGTTGAATATTCTCAAGGAGCATATGTTTATAAAATGTGGGTAGAAGATGAAGAATCATTTGCCGAAAAATTGAAATTGATTGATAAAAATGGATTAGCAGGTGCTGCTTATTGGAGAAAAGGATTTGAATCTGAAGGAGTTTGGAAACTTATTAGAAATGCTTTAGATATTTAGATTTTTATCTTAGAGAAAATTGAATAAAAAAAGATCACCAACATAAAATGATAAAAAACATTTATGTTGGTGATTTTAATGCTTGAGAAAATTATAGGTTATGTTAGAAAAGATAATAGACAATACGAAAGCACAAAAGAAAAAATTTATAAGGTTATCAGAAAAATTTTTTTGAAAGTAAAAGCTGAATACATAGATAATGATGTTGTATTGTTAATACCAAACTATAAAAGCTACAGTGGCTTGATATTAGGAATAATCTCAAAACAAATAAGAAGAAAGATAGATAGAATAGAAGTTAATGAATTAGTTTTTGAAGAAAATTTAGATTTTGTAAAAAATAAATTTAATATGTATTGTAAATCTAATGGAAAAATAATCATGAAAAAAAGTTTGATTAAAATTTTTGAATACATATTTAGATTAAATAATGTAAATATCAATTTAGAAAATGTATATATTTTAGTTAATGAATATAATAAGCAAAATACATATATAATAAATGAACTTATTGAAAAATTCAAAACAGTTAATATAATTACAGAGAATATAAAAAGATATAAAAGAATGGAAAATTACTGGTATAGCAAAGGTGTACTTATTACAGTTTCAAATAACAGGAGAAAAAGTTTAAGAAATGCAAAGTATATTATTAACATTGATTTTGACAAAAATAAAATATTGATGTATAATATTAATTCGAACTCTATAATAATTAATTTAGTAGATGAATTTATCAGTATTAAATCAAATTTTAAGGGCGTTTTAATAAATAATATAGAATTGAAAATTGATTCAAATAAAGAATGTTTCATAAATGAGTTCTACGGGAATATTAATAAAAAAATATTTCTTGAAACGATTATAAAAAAGAATGATAAAAGGCTTGAATATATTAATGAAATTAATCAAGAATATAATGTTAAAATCTCTGGATTAATTGGGGTTAGAGGAATATTAGAAAACAATGAATTTTTAGTATAAAGTATTGACAAAAAGCTAAAACTGATTTAATATATTGGAGTAACTTAATCGAACATTTTAACATAAAGGAGGGAAAAAAGTTGGGAGATAAAGAAGTAATATTAACTCAAGAAGGATTTGAAAACTTAGAAAAAGAATTAGAATATTTAAAAACAGAAAAAAGAGCTGAAATAGCTGAAAGAATTAAAGTAGCTTTAGGATTTGGAGATTTATCAGAAAATTCAGAGTATGATGAAGCTAAAAGTGCACAAGCCGCTAATGAAGATAAAATTGCTGAATTAGAAAACAAAGTTAGATATGCTAAAATTATAGATGACACAGAAATAGATACAAAAACTGTTCAAGTAGGTAATACTGTTAAATTATGGGATGAAGAGTTTGACGAAGAAGTTGTATACACAATAGTAGGTTCTACAGAAGCAGATTTGTTACAAAACAGAATATCAAATGAATCTCCAATTGGTATGGCATTACTTGGAGCTAAGAAAAATGAAATAGTTGAAGTTCAAGCACCTGTCGGAGTTAGCAAATATAAAATATTATCAATAACAAAATAAAAACTCGGAGTTAAGTTCCGAGTTTTTTAAATTTTTAAAGCACTTTCCAAGGCAATGGTAATCATATCATTTAAAGATTTTTCTCTTTCATCGGCAGAAATTTCTTGCTTTTTATAATGTGAATCGACAACTGTAAGCAAGCATGCTGCTTTCTTGTTTAAATATTTTGCAGTATAGAATAATGCAAATGATTCCATTTCAGCAGCTGTTATACTAACATCTTTAGGTAATCTATTTAATAGAATATTAATGTCTTCAATGTAATAATCAAAACATTCACTGCATAGTACGTTTGCAGGTATGCAATTTATATTTTTTTCGTTAGCAGTTTCTTTTAGAATACAATTCAAAGATTCATCAGCCTGGGTTAGATGGCAGTCTTTATTATTTAATGCTTTTGCAAAATTTCCTTCGGTATAACTCTTTTCAACTAAAATTGTATCAAACAAATTCAAATCTTCAGCATAAGCTCCACAAGATCCTATTCTAATTATAGTATCAACATCATAAAATTTATATAATTCGTAACAATAAATTCCCATGCTAGGCATTCCCATACCAGAGGCAAATACTGTAATTTCCCTGCCTTTGTAAGTTCCTGTATATGCAAGCATGTTTCGAACAGAATTTACTAACCTTGCATTTTCTAAAAAATTTTCAGCAATATATTTTGCTCTTAATGGGTCTCCAGGGCATAGAACTATTTTGGCTATGTCTTCTTTTTTTGAACTAATATGTGGTGTCATAATAAATCCTCCTTTGTGTTTTATGATGTGATTGTATAGTTTGTTTTTTTAAATGTCAATGATAATTGAAAAGATTACAGAAATAAAAATTTATATCAAACCATTGAAAATTAAAAGAATAAATGTTAGAATGGCTAAAAAGTGTGTATTTTATGATAAAAAATGAAATGGGGGAATTAAAATAGATACTGGTAAAATGGAACAAGCGTTGTATGTAATTGATTTAACAATTGCAGAAACAATAAAGAATAGTGGTTTACTAAGTTATTCAGAATTACGCAACAAGGTATTAAAGCTTAAAGAAGAAAAAATGAAAATTTATAAGAACGATGAAGAAGTTATAAACAAGGTTTTAAATGAATATTCAAGTAAAATAACAAAATAATTGGAGGCAAAAATGGCAAATCAAAACGAAAAAAATTTAAATGGAAATAATTTAATAGGCGTTGAGTATGATATGGATAAAAAAGATTTCCAAAGATGTTTAGTAGCTGCGGAAATATCAACATTTGTTGATGCTCAAGGAGTAAATAAACCAAAATCAATATTTACAGTTGCACAACCTGGAGCTGGGAAAACTGCACTAAAAAGCTATATTATTAATGAAGCTCAAAAGAATGATGATTTTTTAAAATTTATTGAGTTTAATCCAGATGAAATATCAACTCACCATAAATATTATTCTGAAATAATAGAAAAATATCCAGATAATTCTCATCAAATTCTACAAAGATTTACAAGAATAGCTTTAGATGAATATTTAAGACAAAGAGCTGTTGAAATGCGTTGTAACATAATGCAAGAAGGAACTTTTGGTAGTACTGAAGGGTACATCAATATTTTAGATTTTCAAAAAAACGGTGGAAATGCAGAGATTGGTGAAGTTCAGAAAAATGGAAAGAGAAAAATTAAACATGTCAATGGAAATTACGAAATCGAAATAAACTTAATGGCAGTTAATAGATATGAAAGTCTTTTGTCTTGTTTTGAAAGAGAGCAAGATTTTGCTGAAATGAAATTACCACCAAGAGCGGTAACAATAGAAAATCATGATAGAGCATATGATAAAATGTTAGAAACAGTTGCAATAGTTGAAAGAGAAAAATTATTTGATAAAATGAGAGTATTTAAAAGAGGATATGTTGAATCTAAACCAGAGCTAATATATATTGCTGGTGATAATAGATTTCCATCAGTTGTAGATGCAATAAAAAGTGAAAGAGATAAACAACAAAGAGAATTATTTAATAATCCAGATCAATACATAAAAAGAATGGAAAACTTGAATAAGAGAGCAAAAGAGTATAATAACAGCTCATTAATTCGAAGATTGGATAATTTAAATAATACCTTTACAAAAGAGTTAAATCAGTATAATAATTGTATAGAGAAATAAATTAAAAGGAGGATAATATGCATTTTTATAATGAAATAAATGAAATAGCAAGTAAAAAGGATGTGTGTTTGTTTATAGATATGGATGGTGTAATTGCAGCTTATGCAATTGGAAAAAATCCATATGATTTTGTTAATAAAAGACCACTTACACAAAATATAAAGAATATTGAAGAAGTTACAAAAATTCCAAATGTAGAACTTCATATTTTATCTATTTGTAGAGAGAATACGCAAGTAGATGATAAAAACGTTTGGTTAGATAAATATGCACCATTTTTCAAAAAAGAAAATAGAGAGATAATCTCAAGAGAAAGCAGAGATTGGGTAAATGCAAAAGATATCAAGTTTGAATTCTTAAAAAATTATAATACAGAAAAACAAATTGTTTTAGTTGATGATGATAACGAGATTTTGAAGTATATTCATGGAAATTTGACTAATGTTATTGTGATGCAAGATTCTGAATTAGTGGATTAGAATTGATAAAATTTGCAATTTTCAACACTTTGTGTTATAATATTAAAATCACATTATATAAAGGAGGGTTTCTAAAATATGAAACCAAGTGGTCCAAACGAAATTCGGGATATTCTCAACATGCTGTCAAAAGTAGATAAAATGACGCAGATTGATGAGAGCCTTATTGAAGCAGGAATTATCTTAAAGTCATTTATCTATGAGGACGAAGAGTGTACAGTGTCACTGCTTATGCTTTCTCCAGGAGCAAGAATTAAAGAACATAAACATGTTTTCGATTCTGAAACATACTTCATTTTCAAGGATAAGAAAATGTGTGTATGTGAGAGTGGAGAGACTCACAGTTTGGAAAATCCGTATACAGATTGGATGCCTGTGCTTTCAGTCAAATACAAAACGTGATGAAAAAATCACCTGCATAACTGCAGGTGATTTTTTATTTTAATAATTATAAAGTGTAGTTGCAATAGAGGATAATTGTGAAAATTATGTGAATTTTCATAAAATATATTGACTTTTTAAAAATATGGGTGTAAATTATTAGCAGTCTAAGAAATAGACTGCTAATAATTTTGTCATAAAATAATTACAACAGTCATATAATATAATGTTGTAATTAGGTTCAAAAAAGAAGGAGGTAATTTTAATGTTAAAACCATTATTAGACAGAGTTGTAGTAAAGATGAAAGAAGCTGAAGAAACAACTAAAAGTGGAATCATATTAACTGCAAATAGTAAAGAAAAGCCACAAATTGCTGAAGTTCTAGAAGTAGGACCAGGTGGGCAAGTAGATGGTAATGAAGTTAAAATGTACATAAAAAAAGGAGATAAAGTTGTTCTTAATAAATATGCGGGAACAGAGATTAAATACGAAGGTGAAGATTTAATTATTGTAAAGCAAAGTGATATATTGGCTATTGTGGAATAAGGTAAAATTTTAATCTGCTCTTTTAAAGTTATGTAACCATTACGGGATATATAACTTTAATGAGTTTCGCCCCAACTGCGAACTAAGAGTAAGAATCTTTCGTGCAAGATTAGGTGTGTTGATTTGGGTTTTGATGACTTTTGCACGAAATCTTCTAACTCTTACTAGCTTGTCGGTCCCCACCTTGACTCCACTTCATTAAAGTTATATATCCCGTAATGGTTACATAACTTTAAAAGAGCAGATAAAAATTTCTTGAAATAAAAAGGAGGAATTAAAATGTCTAAGGAAATAAAATTTGGTGAAGAGGCCAGAAAAAAATTGCTAGATGGTGTTAATCAATTGGCAGATACAGTAAAGGTAACATTAGGTCCAAAAGGAAGAAATGTTGTTTTAGATAAGTCATTTGGTGCACCTTTAATTACAAATGATGGTGTTACAATTGCTAAAGAAATTGAATTAGATGATCCATTTGAAAACATGGGTGCACGTTTAGTTAAAGAAGTTTCAACAAAAACAAATGACGTTGCGGGTGATGGAACAACAACAGCAACAGTTTTAGCTCAAAGTATGATTAAAGAAGGTGTAAAAAATGTGGCTGCTGGTGGAGATCCAATGGCTATAAAAAGAGGTATTGATAAAGCCGTAACTGCTGCAGTTGAGGCTTTAAGAAAAAATAGTTCAGAAGTAAATGGCAAGGAAGATATTGCAAGGGTTGCAAGCATTTCAGCTAATAATGAAGAGATTGGAAAATTAATTTCAGAGGCAATGGAAAAGGTGTCAAAAGATGGTGTTATAACTATTGAAGAATCTAAAACATCAAATACTGAATTAAATATTGTTGAAGGAATGCAATTTGACAGAGGATATGTATCACCTTACATGGTTACTGATACAGAAAAAATGGAAGCTGTTGTTGATAATCCATATATTTTAATAACTGATAAAAAGATTAGTAATATACAAGAAATCTTACCATTATTAGAACTATTAATGCAATCATCAGGAAAGTTAGTAATTGTTTGCGATGATATTGAAGGTGAGGCATTATCTACATTAGTTCTAAATAAACTAAGAGGAGTTCTAAATGTAGTTGCTGTAAAAGCTCCAGGTTTCGGTGATAAGAGAAAAGCAATGCTTCAAGATTTGGCAATTCTAACAGGAGGAGAAGTTATTACAACTGATTTAGGGTTAGAATTAAAAAATACAACAATTGAACAATTAGGAAGAGCAAAACAAGTAAAAGTTTCTAAAGAAAACACAATTATTGTAGATGGAATGGGAGACAAAGATAAAATTGCAGAGAGAGTTGCTCAAGTTAAAGCTCAAATCTCTGATGAATTAAGTGAATTTGAAAAAGAAAATTTACAAGAAAGACTTGCTAAAATTGCAGGAGGAGTTGCTGTAATTGGAGTTGGCGCAGCTACAGAAGTAGAAATGAAAGATAAAAAATTGCGTATAGAAGATGCATTATCCGCAACAAGAGCAGCAGTAGAAGAAGGAATAGTAGCAGGTGGAGGAACAGCTTTTGTAAATGTTATTCCTGCTGTTGAGGCAATTTTAACAGATTTAAAAGATGATGAGAAAATTGGTGCAAAAATAGTTCTAAAAGCATTGGAAGAACCAGTGAAACAAATTGCAGTAAATGCAGGATTAGAACCAGCTGTAATACTTGAAAAAGTAAAACAAAGTCCAATTGGAACAGGATTTAATGCACAAGATGAAGTATATGTTGACATGAAAAAGGCGGGAATAGTAGACCCAACAAAAGTTTCAAGAAGTGCATTACAAAATGCTGCATCTATTGCTTCAATGGTATTAACAACTGAAAGCATAGTTACTGATAAGAAAGAAAAAAATAGCTGTCATTGCGGAAATTCACAAGATGAAGCAGCAGCTATGGGAGGAATGTACTAAAAATAATTTTATATATTTTATATACAACTATTGACAACTAAATGAATAATGTTGTATCATACCACTATGATAGATTTAAAAAAAACACCCTAAAAAGCGTTTTGTTTTAAATCTATTTTTTTATGTTTATAAATGTGAGACATTTGGGGACGGAGTTAAAATGTCTCAAAAATGAGACAAAAAAAGACCGTCCCCAAAAGTCTCATTTAGGGTAGAAATAGTGGAGGTAAGAAATGAAAACAGGATTTGACAGTGAAAAATACTTGAAAGTACAAAGTGAAAAAATTGAAGAAAGAATTAAGATGTTTGACAACAAACTATATCTAGAATTTGGTGGAAAAATATTTGATGATTATCATGCAACAAGAGTATTGCCAGGATTCAAACCTGATGCCAAAATAAAATTACTTCAAAAATTTAAAGACGATTTAGAGGTTATTTTCTGTATAAATTCAGCAGATATTGAGAAAAGTAAAATAAGAGCAGATTATGGTATTAGCTATGAACTAGAATTATTAAGATTAATAGAAAATCTACAAAAACTAGATATAAACATTAACAGTGTTGTTGTAACAATGTACAAAGAAGGAAATAATATATCACATCTTGAGAAAATCCTAAAAGAAAGAAACATAAAAATGTATATTCATAGACCAACACAAGGATATCCAGACGATGTAAATTTAATAGTAAGTGAAGAAGGATATGGAAAAAATCCATATATAGAAACAACAAAAAAATTAGTTGTTGTAACAGCTCCAGGAGCTAATAGTGGAAAACTTGGAACATGTCTATCACAATTATATCATGAGCATAAAAGAGGTGTTAATGCCGGATATGCTAAATTCGAAACATTTCCAGTTTGGAATTTAAGCTTAATGCACCCAGTAAATATTGCATACGAGGCAGCAACAGCAGAATTAAAAGATGTTAACATGATAGATCCATTTCATCTAGAGGCATATGGAGAAAATGCTATAAATTATAATAGAGATATTTCTACATTTCCTATATTGAAAAATATATTGCTAAAAATCACAGGAAAAGAAATATATAAATCTCCAACAGACATGGGAGTTAATATGATAAAAGCATGTATTACAGATGATGACATGGTTCAAGAAGCTGCAAGAGATGAAATAATTAGACGTTATTATAATATTTTGTGTGATTATAAACAAGGAATTTGCGAAAGCGACACAGTTGATAGAATAAAAGGCTTAATGGACAAGCTAGGTTTATCATTAACAGATAGAGAAGTAGCAAAAGTTGCACTTGATAAATCAGAAAAAGATGGATGCAATGCAATAGCTATTAAGCTTCCAAATGATAAAATTATAACTGGAAAAGAATCTGATTTATTAAGTTCAGCAAGTGCAGCAGTATTAAATGCTGTAAAAGAAATTACAAGAATACCAGATGAAGAATATTTACTTTCACCAGCGGTATTAGATGGTATATTTAAAATGAAAAAGAAAACATCATATAAAACATCATATTGCTTAAATTTGCAAGAGGTTTTAATTGCACTAAGTATCTGTTCTATTACAAATCCTATTATAGAAAAGGCAATCAATAATTTAAGTAAATTGAGAGGATGCGAGGCACATTCTAGCTATATTATTGAGAAAAGTGAGTTAAATGTACTTAAGAATTTAGGAATTAATTTAACTTGTGAGCCAAAGATGTAAGTAATTGACAATAAGCTAAAAATATCATAAAATATAGACAAAACAAAAGAAAGGATATGATGTGAATATGAATATTTGGCATGATATTAACGGAGAGAGAATTAATCAAGATGATTTTGTGGCAGTCGTAGAGATACAAAAGAATGGAAGAAATAAATACGAGTTAGATAAAGAAACAGGGTTATTAAAGTTAGATAGAGTACTTTATACAGCAACTCATTATCCAGCAAACTATGGATTTATACCAAGAACATATGCAGGAGATAATGACCCATTAGATGTATTAGTACTATGCCAAGAGGAAATTGTTCCAATGACATTAGTTGAATGTTATCCAATTGGTGTTCTAAAAATGATTGATAATGACGAAGCAGATGAAAAAATAATTGCAATATGCAAAAATGATCCATATTTAAATACCTATAAAGATATAAGTCAATTACCAAATCAATATATGGAAGAAATTATGCATTTCTTTGAAGTATATAAAACTTTGGAAGGAAAACACACAAGTGTTGGAAAAATGTATGGAAGAGCAGAGGCAGAGGATATTATTGCTGATGCTATTGAAAATTACAAGAAAAAGTTTGAAAATTAATTTCCGATTTCGTTAAAATGAATTAGATAATGACCTAACTAAGACATAGAGAAATATAAAGAGATAGAAAGATAGAAGAGGTAGAAGATGGTTTTTGGAAAGTTAATAGCAATTGTAGTGATAATGTTAATCTTACTACTATTTATATTTATAATAATAAAAAACAAAGTGATTAAAGAAAACTTGAAACTTATAAAACTTAGAATGCTTTTAATGTTTTCAAGTAATGAGGCAGCAAAAAAATATGCATTAAAAATAATAGATAAGTATCCTCGAAATGGTGAAGTTCATAAAATATTAGGTAGGCTATATGAAAAGGAAGGAAACATTAATGTAGCATTAGATGAATATATAAGAGCTGTTGAGTTAAATAATTCTGATTACGAAATGCATTATAAGGTTGCTGAATTATTGCAAAAGAACGAAAGAAATGATGATGCAATAATAATGTTACAAGATTTATTAAAAATGAAACCTGATTATTTGGAGGCTTCTAAATTATTAGGAAACATTTTGTATGATGAAGAAAGATTTAAAGAAGCTGTATCAGTTTATATGTATGCATTGAGATATAATCCAACAGATTATGATCTATATTATAATTTAGGTATGACATTTACTAGATTAAATGATTTTCAAAAAGCAAAAGAATATTATAAAAGAGCAGCTGTTATAAATTCATATTTATTTAATGGACAGTATAACCTAGCGTTGATTGCAATGATTCAAGGAGAGTTAGATGAAGCACAAAAACACCTTATGGAAGCCTTACAGCAAGAAGAATTGGAACCAATGGTGTATTACTATTTAGCTCAAATTGCAATGATGAGGGAAGAAAAACAAAAGGCAGTAGATTACTTAAATTTAGCATTAGAATTAGATAGTAAAATTGAAGAAAAAATAAAAAATCAACCATTATTCGGACCTATACAGGATAGAATTAGAATTCCAAATGAACCATCAAGAAAAATAAAAATAACATTATCTAAAAAAGAAATAGATACAAATCATTATCTTGAAGAAATGTTTAATCTAGTAGATTCTTTAAATGGCGGGACTGGGTTAAATATTGAAGAAGAAAATCAAGTAGAAATAGAGATTGAAGAACAGAATGAAAATGAAAAAGAACGTGATTAAAAAGAATATTTGAATTCAACTTAAAATATATTCATAATATAGAATTTCTATAAGAAAGGAATTGGGATATTATGAATATTAGCGTTATAGGCGGAGATTTAAGAATTGTTGAATTGATAAAATTATTAACAGAAGATAAAAATGAAATATGCTTGTTTGGATTTGGTCAATGTGAAGAATTGGGAGAATTTAAACAAGCATCTAATTTAGATGAAGCTTTACAAAATGCAAAAATTGTGATAACATCTATACCACTATCTAAGAATGGAAGGAATGTAAACACTTTTTTTACAGAAAAAACAATATTAGTAGAAGATTTATTTAGCAAAGCAAATAATAAAATAATTATTACAGGCAATATAACAGAAGAAATTAATAAGTATATAAAACCCGAAAACAACAATGAAATTATTGATGTTCTAAAATATGAAGAACTGACTGTGAAAAATGTTATTCCAACAGCAGAAGGGGCAATTCAGATTGCTATGGAAAAAAGCAAGATTACTCTACATGATAGCAATTGCTTAATTTTAGGCTTTGGAAGAATTGGAAAAATTCTTGCTAAAATGCTTCATGGATTAGGCGCAAATGTATACTGTGAAGCACGAAAACAACAAGATTTAGCATGGATTAATGCATATGGTTATAATGCAATTCATTTGAATGATTTAAATAAAAGATTGGGTGAATTTGACTTTATTTTTAATACGGTTCCACACTTGATTTTAGATAAAACAAATTTAGGATTGATAAAAAATGAATGCATATTAATAGATTTAGCTTCTAAGCCAGGGGGAATAGATTTTGAAGAGGCCAATAAATTGAAACTGAAAAATGAATGGGCTCTCGCTTTACCAGGAAAAGTTGCTCCTAAAACCGCAGCTAAATATATATTTGAAATTGTGAAACAAATAATTAATAATGACGAATAAAACATTGAAAAATATAAGAAAGAGGAAGAAATATGAATATATACATACAATCATTAATATTAGGAATAGTGCAAGGATTAACAGAATTGTTGCCAATATCAAGTTCAGCACATTTAAATTTAATACCATGGATGTTTAATTGGCAAGGACTATCAGATTCTTTTGATGTAGCACTTCACTTTGGAACATTACTTGCAATTGGACTATTTTTCTTTAAAGATTGGTTAGAGTTAATTAAAGGTGGATTTAATTATGTAACTAAAAAAGAAAATACAACAGAAGGAAGAATGTTTTGGTACATAGTAATGGCAACAATTCCAGGTGGAATTATAGGATTTTTGCTAGATCATTTTTTAGAAGATACATTAAAACAGCCTGTAATTATTGCTATTGCACTAATTGTAATGGGAATTGTGTTATATTTTGTAGATAAAAATTGTAAATCAAAAATTGATTATAAACACATGGGATTTAAAGAAACATTTCTAATAGGTTTATCACAAGCATTAGCTTTTATACCAGGCGTATCAAGATCTGGTGTAACAATGACAACAGCAAGATTAATGAAAGTAGATAGAGAATCAGCAGCAAGATATTCATTTATGTTATCAGCTCCAATAGTACTTGCAGCTACAATTTTTAAATTTAAGGATTTTACATTAAACTTAGAATTTTTTATAGGTGTTATAGCTAGCTTTTTAGTTGGTGTAGCAGTAATTAGATTTTTAATGCAATACTTAAAAAAAGGCAGTTTCAAAATGTTTGCAATATATAGAGTAGTTGTTGGAGCAATAGTTTTACTTGTGTATTTAATTAAATAACATATGTTAAAGTAATGCTTATATGAAATTAGATATAAAGATATAGGAAGGAAAGGTGAAATAGATGGATAGTAATTTTAAATTAATTAGAAGAACATTGATTATATTAGTTGCACTTACAATTTTTACAGTTGTAATGTTATTGCTTGTTGGAAAAGATGGCTTGATAAACAAAGAAATTAAAGAGTATAATGATACACATGTTGAAGAAAATTCAGAAAAACAAAATGAGAAAGTGGTTGTTGTAGATAATCAATAATCAACAAAGGGGACGGTTCTGAATGTTGAAAATTCTTCGTAGTAAAGGTTAAAACTTGTCGAAAGCGGTCGCAAAAGGACTAATATATTAAATTTCGCAGGCTTACTGGCTCGTACTTAACAAAAGGCAAAAAGAATTAGGGTAATCTAGAAAT
>ODAI011778213.1_pt1 | contig 17155 bp, 13 predicted proteins | sample 1539321 | NCBI WGS metagenome assembly ODAI01 (sample SAMN02144231, study PRJEB22623) | gut metagenome | biome: sheep rumen | host: Ovis aries | place: New Zealand | reverse complement strand
TCGGCGGGGCCAATGAGAAGGGCGAACCTTGGTTCGTGGGCAGGAATGTGGCTAGACGGCAGGGGGGGGCAAGAATCCTCAAAAGGCCTTTTGCGACCAAGCAGAAGATGAAGACAAAGGGGGGAACGAAATGGTCACCCCTTGAGGAACTCAGAAAACTACTTTTATCAACGAGCCGGGTCTGCAGCTCTCTGATTCTATCCTCGCAACTGCCACAGACAAAAATACTAGCTGAAACCGGGCGAAAACGGGTCGTTTGCGGCATGAGAAATTTGGTGGTTTCAAAAATTTTTTGTATCTTTGTAGGGTAAACGGAAGCGTCCGTTTATGTATCACAATCAATGTATTTAAATATCATAAAAGGGTCTAAATGGATGCCGATGGAGTAACGAAACGTTACCCCGTGAGGGTTTCGGCACGCCGAGCGTTCTTTGACATGTAGTTGTAATAGAAATAGATATTCGCCAAGAAATGATGATCAAACTAATCGCTTCTCGCTTCTCGCTTGAATTTGGGCTGGCCGATGGCTGGGGGCTCAGCGGCCAGCGTGCCCGGCACTGGGGAGAGTGCACGGGCGCAATTCTGGGCTGTTGCCGGGATGTCAGCGGATGACATATTTCTTGCCCTGCCTGATGTAGACACCCTTCTTGGGATGACTGACGCGGCGGCCGTCGAGGGAGTAGACGGCATCGTCGGTCGGGCTGTCTGCCGAGTGGATGGCCGGCACGGAGGAGGTGCTGACGTTGAGCTCTACCGAGCAGCCCCAGAAGGCGTTGAGCATGGTGGTGACCTCGGTGCCGTCGGCCTTGATGAGTGCGGCTCGCTTGACGACGGTCGTGAAGGGCGACGACTGGGTGTATTGCAGGGTGATGCGCTTGACGGTGGAGCCTAGCGTGGAGCTGTTGAAGGTGATGGTGCTGACGGTCTGGCTCAGTGGCTGGAATTGCTGCTGGTTGTCGCTCTCGCCATAGACTTTCACCTGCAGGTTGCCGGCCGACTGCTCGGCCAGTTCCACCTTGATACCTTTATAGGTGGTGAGCTGGAAGGGCGAGTCGTAGAGGTTGGCCTCGCTCCACTGGTTGTTGTAGCTGATGGTGTAGTGGTGGTCTATGTCGTCGAGCTCGGGAATGACGGGCGAGAACGAGCTGCCATGGTAGGCCTTGACGATGCGCTCGGCGAGGTCGGGCTGGCTGAAGGCAGGCAGGGAGCGTATGGGGCCGTTGGTGAGTCCCATCCACCAGAAGGTGCCCATGTTGCTGGCCTTTGCCTTGCCGATGAAGTAGTCGACGAAGGCCATCACGTTGTCGCGCCGCACGTCGTAGTCGGTCTCACCGTCGTTGGCCGTACCCCATTCGCCGATGATGACGGGTGCTCCCTTGCTGACGAGGTGCTCGTTGAGGGCGCTGAACATGTCGTCCATCTCGGTTCTCATGCTACTGAGGTTTTTCACGTTGGGGTAGGCGTGCACCTGGAAGATGAGGTGGCCGCTTCCGGCAGGGTCGGTGGGCAGTTGCATCTCCTTCAGGGGGTCTTTCAGGTGGGCGTTCCAAGTGCCGCCACCCGAGCAGGCGCCGTAGGTGTTGACCACGAGGTTGCGGTGGGCGTTGTTGCCTCCCGTCTTGCGCACCACGTCGACAAAGCTCTGCGCATAGCGGTTGATGGCTTCGTAGGCATCGGCGGCCTCGGCGGCGTTGTATCCTCCTGAGCGGGCAAAGGTGGCGAAGCACCACGAGTTGTAGCGGTCGAGCATCTCGTTGTAGCTCTCGAAGAGAAGTCGCTCGCCGTAGCTGCTGAACTCGTTGGCAATCTGCCGCCACAGGTATTCGTAGCGTGCGCGCTGCTGCTGGTGGGTGTCGGTGTTGGCATGCAGCCAGTGGTCGTCGCCCGAGCCAGTGTCGTGGTGCACGTTGAGCACGCAGTAGAGTCCCGCGTCGAGCACGTAGTCAACCACCTCGTGCACTCGCTTCATCCATGCCTCGTCGACCTTCCCCTCGTTGTCCATGTGGGGGAACCAGGTGACGGGTATGCGTATGGCTCCGAAGCCGGCATCGCGCATCATGGTCATCAGGGCAGAACGGGTGAGGGGCTGTCCCCACATGGTTTCCGACCTGACGATGTCGGGGCAGGCATTGGCGCCGTCGTGGGCGTCGAGCGTGTTGCCCAGGTTCCAGCCCACCTTCATGTGGACGATGGCCTCGGTGGCCGTCTCAAAAGAGCCTGACTGGGCATGGGCGGCCACGGCCATGATGGCGGCGGCGAGCAGCAGGAAAAATCTTCTCATGGTGACTGGTCGTTTTTGTTCTGATGGCACAAATATATGAATTATCTTCGAAAGTGGCAAGCCAATTGCAAAATAATATCAAAAGATTTTGATTTCTCAGAACTTCTCAGTAATTTTGCACGGTTAATAGTAAAAACACGATTTCAAATACATTCCAACTATGCAAAGCGATCCCAAGCAGTGCCTCTACTGCACCAACAACCAAACGTTGCACGACCTGATGATAGAGATTTGCGAGCTCTCCGTCTCGCGGGCATTCCTCTTCAAGGAGCAGACCTATCGCGGCCGTTGCCTGGTGGCCTACAATGGTCATGTGAACGACCTGAACGAGCTCTCCGACGATGAGCGCAACGCCTTCATGGCCGATGTGGCGCGCGTCACCCGGGCCATGCAACAGGCCTTCCAACCCGAGAAAATCAACTATGGTGCCTATAGCGACAAGCTCTCGCACTTGCATTTCCATCTCGCCCCGAAATATGTCGACGGCCCCGACTACGGCGGAACCTTCCAGATGAACCCCGGCAAGGTCTACCTCACCGACGAGGAGTATGCGCAGATGATCAGCCAAATCAAGCAATACCTTTAATCTTACAATCAAAATACTATTATGGCAATCATTAAACCTTTCAAGGGCATCCGCCCACCAAAAGAACTAGTAGAGAAAGTGGAGTCGCGCCCCTACGACGTGCTAGACTCTGAAGAGGCCCGCGCCGAGGCTGGCGACAACGAGATGAGCCTCTATCACATCATCAAGCCCGAGATCGACTTCCCCGTGGGAACGAGCGAGTACGACCCGCGCGTCTACGAGAAGGCTGCCCAGAACTTCCAGAAGTTCCAGGACAACGGTTGGCTCGTCCAGGACGACAAGGAGCAGTACTATATCTACGCTCAGACCATGAACGGCAAGACCCAGTACGGACTGGTGGTGGGCGCCTACGTGAACGACTATCTCACCGGCGTCATCAAGAAGCATGAGCTGACCCGCCGCGACAAGGAGGAAGACCGCATGAAGCACGTACGCGTGAACAATGCCAATATCGAGCCCGTGTTCTTCGCCTATCCCGACAACGAGGTGCTCGACCGGCTCATCATGCGCTATGCAGCCACCGAGCCCGAGTACGACTTCATAGCCCCCATCGACGGCTTCCGCCATCAGTTGTGGGTCATCAGCAACGACGCCGACATCAAGACCGTCACCGATGAGTTTGCCAAGATGCCGTCGCTCTATATTGCCGACGGCCACCACCGCTCTGCCGCCGCCGCACTCGTGGGTGCCGAGAAACAGAAGCAGAACCCCAACCACCGTGGCGACGAGGAGTACAACTACTTCATGGCCGTTTGCTTCCAGGCAAGCCAGCTCACCATCCTCGACTACAACCGCGTGGTGAAAGACCTCAACGGACTCACCTCTGAGCAGTTCCTCGAGGCCCTGCGCAAGAACTTCATCGTAGAGGACAAGGGCACCGACATCTACAAGCCCGCACGCCTGCACGAGTTCTCCCTCTATCTGGACGAGCATTGGTATAGCCTCACCGCCAAGGAAGGCACCTACGACAATAACGACCCCATTGGCGTGCTCGACGTCGACATCAGCAGCCGTCTCATCCTCGACGAGATTCTCCAGATTGGCGACCTGCGCTCCAGCCAGCGCATCGACTTCGTGGGTGGATTGCGCGGTCTTGGCGAGTTGAAGCGCCGTGTTGATAGTGGCGAGATGCGTGCCGCACTGGCCCTCTATCCCGTCAGCATGCAACAAATCATGGACATTGCCGATAGCGGTAAGATCATGCCGCCGAAGGCCACATGGTTTGAGCCCAAGCTGAGAAGCGGACTTATCATCCACAAACTCTCGTAAATGACTGATACCTATCACACGATTACGAATCAAATAGGCGAGGGCTACTACACCGAGAAGCGTAGTAAGTTCCTCGCCTTTGCCCACCATGTCGAGACCGTCGACGAGGTGAAGGAGCTCATTGCCGCCTATCGCAAGAAATACTACGATGCCCGCCACGTATGCTATGCCTACATGCTGGGTGCCGAACGAACGGACTTCCGTGCCAACGACGACGGGGAGCCCAGTTCGACGGCCGGCAAGCCCATTCTCGGACAAATCAACTCGAACGAGCTGACCGACATTCTCATCGTGGTCATCCGCTATTATGGCGGTGTGAACCTCGGGACGGGCGGACTCATCGTAGCCTACAAGACGGCAGCCGCCGATGCCATCGCCCATAGTCAGATAGAGGAGCGACAGGTCGAGGAAATCGTCAGCTACACCTTCACCTATCCCATGATGAACGATGTGATGCGCATCGTGAAAGAGATGAACCCGAGAATCATCAGTCAGACATTCGACAACACCTGTGAGTTGAAAATGAGCATCAGAAAAAGCGAATCCGACCAGCTTCGGGCGCGTTTGAAAAAATTATCTTTCGAATAATTTTGTCGTTTCAAAAATAATTCGTAAATTTGCAGCCGCAAAAGAAAAAGGAAGGTTGGCAGAGTGATCGATCGCGCTGGACTCGAAATCCGGTATACCCCTTTCGGGTATCGGGGGTTTGAATCCCTCACCTTCCGCCAAAGGAGAAATTCCAAAACAAGCAAAAGAGGGTGTGTCAAAATAGGCACACCCTCAATTTTTTATTGCAAAGCCCCGACTTTCTCAAGCCAGGGCTTTTTTTGATGGTATACATTAGATTCCGTCTTTTCCCTGCTAAGACTGGCGCATGAGGTACTGCTTGAAGTCCGAGAAGTTTTTGCTCATGGCAATGCTTTGCTTCTCGCCCTTCATGAAGGCAGCCAGCCGCTCGGGAATCTCGATGTCGATGCCGAGAATGCTATCGACCTTCTCTTTGAACTTCGCCGGATGGGCTGTCTCGCAAAACACGCCCGTCTCACCTTCGGCCAGTCCTTCGCTTAGCGCACGGTAGCCGCATGCTCCGTGAGGGTCGAGCGTGTAGCCCGTCGCGGCGTAACAATGGCGCATGGTCTCGGCAATCTGCTCGTCGTTATAGGTGGCACCGCTGATGATGCTTGTGATGGCCTCGTGAGAGCCTTGGTAGAGGTCGTAGATGCGGGCAAAGTTTGAGGGGTCGCCCACGTCCATCGCATTGGCCAGCGTCTGGACGGAGGGCTTGGGCTCGTATTTGCCGGTTTGCAGATAGTGATAGAAGATGTCGTTGGCATTATTGGCGGCAATGAAACGCTTCACGGGCAATCCCATGCGGTGGCCGAACAAGGCTGCGCAAATGTTGCCGAAATTACCGCTGGGCACACACATCACCAGTTGGTCGGCCAGACCTTGCCTCTTCATCTGCGCATAAGCATGGAAATAGTAGAAAGCCTGGGGCAGGAACCGTGCCACATTGATGGAGTTGGCGGATGTGAGCCGCATGTGCTCATTCAATTCTTGATCCATGAAAGCCGCCTTCACCAGCGCCTGGCAATCGTCGAACATGCCGTCGACCTCGATGGCGGTGATGTTCAGGCCGAGTGTGGTGAACTGGCACTCCTGGATGGGACTTACTTTCCCTTTCGGATAGAGCACATAGACGTGAATGCCATCGACACCGAGGAAGCCATTGGCAACGGCCGAGCCAGTGTCGCCGCTGGTGGCCACGAGCACATTCACCTGCTCCTGGCCTTCCTCTCGGATGAAATACTGAAGCAGACGTGCCATGAAACGGGCGCCTACGTCCTTGAATGCCAGCGTGGGGCCATGAAACAGCTCAAGCGTGTAGATGTTGTCGGTAATCTTGACCACGGGGCAATCGAACGGAAGCGTGTCGTAGACAATCTCCTGAAGGGCGTCAAGGTCGACATCCTCGCCAAAGAAGGCACTGGCCACGTTGTAGGCAATATCCTGGAACGACATGTCTTGAATATGCTGGAAAAACTCCTTTGGCAACTGCTTTATGCGCTCGGGCATGTAGAGTCCGCGGTCTTCGGCTAGTCCTTTCACGACGGCCTTATGTAAATCGGCCATAGGGGCCTTTTGGTTGGTGCTATAGTATTTCATGCTGATAATAATGTTTTTGTGTTTAATGGATGCTCATGAGCGTTTCCATGAACTGGCGTAGCCGAAGTAGTCCATATCCTCCGCTGACGCACGACACTTCGTCGTAGTGTTGCACATGGTCGGGTTCTATGCCCCGGTGCCAGATGAGGAACGGCACTGGTTGTCCCACATGGATGCGCTTCTCAACGGGTGTGAGATGATCGGGCAGAACGGCCATGCACACGGGTTCGCCCCATGTCTGCACCTCGCGATAGATGGGTGCTATCAGCCGTTGGTCAAGATATTCTATTGTTTTCAGTTTCAGTTCCAGGTCGCCGTCATGACCGGCCTCGTCGCTGGCCTCAACATGCACAAACACGAAGTCGTCGTGCTTCAGGGCGTCGATGGCAGCCATAGCCTTTCCCTCGTAGTTGGTGTCGGCCAGTCCGGTGGCTCCCTCCACCTCAATAATGCGAAGGCCGGCATAGTGGCCGATGCCTCGGATGAGGTCGACGGCAGAGATGACCGAGCCCGACTTGATTTCAGGGAACTGTTGCATGAGGGTCTGCATCTTGGGCCGATAGCCGCCCGACCAAGGCCAGATGCTATTGGCCTGCCGTAGACCCTTGCGTGCGCGCTCGATATTGTAGGGATGCTTGGGCAAGAGTTCTTGCGAGCGAAGTATCAGGTCGTTCAGCAGGTCGGCCGTAGCCTGTGCCTCGGGCGTCTCTGCTTTAACCATCAAGGGCCGCCACTCATCGTCGGGATGGTCGTGGGGTGGGGCACAGACAAGATGCTTGTTGCCGCCTTTGATAATGAGCAGATGGCGGTATTGGATGCCCGTGATGAAACGCACCCGCTCATTGCCCAGGTGTTCGTTCAGATAGCTGATGAGCGCATCTCCGTCGGTAGTCTCCAGGTTGCCGCCATTGTGGGTGATGATGCGGCCGTCGCCCAGGGTGATGATGTTGCAACGCAAGGCCAGGTCGTCGTCAGCCATCTCGTAACCGATGCTAGCCGCCTCTAATGGGCCGCGCCCCTCGTAGACCTCATTCAAGTCATAGCCAAGAATGGCCGTGTTGGCCACCTCGGAGCCTGGAGGAAATCCCTCGGGAATGGTGATGAGCCTGCCCGTGCGTCCCTCTCTGGCCAATTGGTCCATCATGGGTTTTCGGGCATATTGTAGGAGAGTCTTACCTCCTAGTCGCTCTACGGGAAGGTCGGCCATGCCATCGCCTAATATGACAATGTGTTTCATGTTCAATCCTGATAATGGTTACAACAGATGCACCACGGCCGGTGCTTAGATATTCGCAATCGACATGATGTTGGCAAACACTCCGGCAGCTGTCACGCTCGCACCGGCGCCATAGCCCTGAATGAGCATGGGATACTCGCGGTAGCGCTCCGTGGTGAGCAAGACGATATTGTTGCTACCGGCAAGATTATAGAAGGGCGAGTCTTTGCTGATCTCCTTGAGCGACACATCGGCCTTTCCATGGTCCATGGTGGCCACGAAACGCCAATGCTTTCCCTCTTCGTCGAGTTGTCGGCGGCGTGCCTCGAATTCAGCATCGAGCGAGGGAAGGTTCTTCCAGAAACTCTCTACCGAACCCTCAAAGTAGCTGTCGGGTACGAACAGATGCTTCTCAACGTCCTCCTGCTCAATCTTGTAGCCGGCCTCGCGAGTGAGAATCACCAGTTTGCGCACCACATCGGTACCACTCAGGTCGATGCGCGGATCGGGCTCGGAATAACCTTGTTCCTTGGCGCGTCTGACCGTCTCGGAGAATGGCACATCAGCACCAATTTCGTTAAAGATAAAGTTGAGCGTTCCAGAGAGAACGGCCTCTATCTTCAATATCTTGTCGCCCGAGTTGCACAGGTCGTTAATCGTGCCGATGATAGGAAGTCCGGCACCAACGTTGGTCTCAAAACGGAACCATACGCCACGCGAACGGGCAGTCTCTTTCAGCTTCACATAGTTGTCGTAATTGCTCGAAGCGGCAATCTTGTTGGCTGCTATGACGCTGATATTGTGCTCAAGGAAAGTCTGGTAGAGTGATGAAATCTCTTTGCTGGCTGTGCAATCGACAAACACCGAATTGAAGATGTTCATGCCCAGAACCTCGTCGCGTATTTTCAGGTAGTTGCTGGGTTCCGACTGCTTGAGCAGCTCACGGTAGTTGTCGAGGTCGATGCCGTCGCGGTTGTAGATGCCTGCTTTCGAGCTGGCAATACCCACCACGTTGAGCTTCAGTCCGTTGCGCTTCATCAGCGTTTCGTATTGAGAGCGGATTTGCTCGATGAGCATGCCTCCAACAGTACCTACGCCGCAGATGAATAGATTGAGCACCTTGTATTCTGAAAGGAAGAACGAGTCGTGTAGCACATTGAGCGATTTACGCAAGAACGCGCCATCGACAACAAACGAGATATTGGTCTCCGACGCACCTTGAGCACAGGCAATGACCGAAATACCGCTTCGGCCCAGGGTGCCGAACAACTTACCGGCGATACCTGGCGTGTGCTTCATGTTCTCGCCTACAATAGCGATGGTGGCAAGACCGCTCTCAGCATGCATGGGGAACATGGCGCCTGTCTCAATCTCCTTGGCAAATTCCTCGTTCAGCACGTCGACTGCCGCTTGGGCATCCTCATCGCGCACACCAATAGACGTAGAGTTCTCTGATGAAGCCTGGCTCACCATGAATACCGAGATTCCCTTGTTGGCCAGGGTGGTGAAAATACGTCGGTTGACGCCAATCACGCCCACCATCGATAGACCTGTCACCGTAATCAGAGTGGTGCCCTTGATGCTGGAAATACCCTTAATGGGTTTGCGATCGTCTTCTACCTTTTCTTTGATGAGTGTTCCAGGATGGTCGGGATTGAATGTGTTCTTTACTTTGATAGGTATGTTCTTGACGCATACGGGGTAGATGGTAGGCGGGTAGATGACCTTGGCTCCGAAGTTGCAAAGCTCCATGGCCTCTACATACGAGAGTTCGTTGATGGTATAGGCCGATTTGATGACACGCGGGTCGGCAGTCATGAATCCGTCGACATCGGTCCAAATCTCCAATATCTCTGCATTAAGGGCAGCTGCAATGATGGCTGCCGTATAGTCGCTACCGCCACGGCCAAGGTTGGTGGTCTCACCTGTGTTTCGGTCGCGGCTGATGAAGCCGGGGACCACCAAAATCTCGTTCGAGCGGCCTATCGGATGCTCCACGCCACGGAAATACTCACGCACGAGCAGGTTGGTCAGTTCGGAGTCGAGCACATGCTTGCCATTTTTCCGCTCTGTTCGAATGAAGTCGCGTGCGTTCATGCGCCGTCCGTTCTTCACGAGTGCTGCCACAATGTTAGAGCTGAGCCTTTCGCCATAGCTCACGATGGCATCCTCGGTCTTGCGGCTGAGGTCGTGAATGAGGTAGACACCATAGTAGATGCTCTTTAACTGCTCGAAGAGTGCATCAACCGTATTGAATAAGTTCTCACGTTTCTTGGGGTCGGTAATAATCGTGTCGATCATCTGGTGATGACGGTCAACCATGGCATCGAACTCTTCTCTGTATCGTTCGTCACCCCGGAGTGCCATTTGGGAGGTAGCAATCAGTTGATCGGTAATGCCGCCAAGGGCACTGACCACCACTACGACAGACTGTTTCCGTGCCTCTGCCTCCACAATGCGTTTTAAGCTAAGAATGCTTTTTACGGAACCTACGGATGTTCCGCCGAATTTCAATACTTTCATTTCTGATGATAGTTTAGTCGTTTGGTACCCCGAAACAACCGGGGCAGAATCCATTCGAGGTGCAAAGATAATGCATTTTTTTTATTTTCCGTGAGAATTGCCGACTTTTTTCACGCTCGTATTCTGCTTTTGCGTATCTGTAGTGTTGATTTGAAAAAGGATGCAACCCCTTGAGGCTGCATCCCTAAGACTATATTGGCATTTTTTATGTGTTGGTCTTTTATACAATACCTTGGGCCATCATGGCTTTTGCCACCTTCATGAAACCTGCAACATTGGCGCCTTTCACATAGTTGATGTAGCCATCTTCCTGCTTGCCATATTTCACACAGTTCTCATGAATGTCGTTCATGATGCGCTTCAAGTAGTCGTCCACCTCTTTGGCTGTCCAGCTCAGACGCTCGGAGTTCTGACTCATCTCCAGTCCTGATACCGATACGCCACCTGCGTTGCTGGCCTTTCCGGGTGCATAGAGAATCTTGGCATCCTGGAAAATCTTGATGGCTTCAGGAAGCGATGGCATGTTAGCTCCCTCGGCCACGGCGATAACACCATTCTTGATGAGTGCGGCAGCCTCGTCGCCGTTAATCTCGTTCTGTGTTGCGCAGGGCAGTGCTATATCTGCTTTCTCGTACCAGGGGCGCATGCCTTCGTGGTAGACAGCTGATGGATATTCTTCCACATACTCTCTGATGCGGCCACGTTCCACGTTCTTCAGCTCCATGATGTAGTCGAGCTTCTCGCGGTCAATTCCGTCGGGGTCGTAGATATAACCGTCGGAATCTGACATCGTGAGAACGGTAGCACCCAGTTGCAGGCATTTCTCAGCAGCATACTGAGCTACATTTCCGGCACCCGAGATCAGCACTTTCTTACCTGCGATCTCAATGTTGCGAGTGCTCAGCATTGAGGTGAGGAAATAAACGCAACCGTAACCGGTAGCCTCGGGACGAATCAACGAACCTCCGAACTGAATGCCTTTACCCGTGAGTACTCCCTGGAACTGGTGGGTAAGCTTCTTGTACTGCCCGAACAGGTATCCCACCTCACGGCCGCCTACGCCAATGTCGCCCGCGGGTACATCCTCGTCAGGACCTATATGGCGGTAAAGCTCGTTCATGAATGCCTGGCAGAAACGCATGACCTCAGCGTCGCTCTTGCCGCGGGGCGAGAAGTCGGAGCCACCTTTGGCACCGCCCATGGGCAGCGTGGTGAGAGAGTTCTTGAATGTCTGCTCGAATGCGAGGAATTTCAGAATACCCAGATTCACCGACTTGTGATAGCGCAAGCCACCTTTATACGGACCAATGGCGTTGTTGTGCTGAATGCGGTAACCCATGTTGGTCTGCACGTTGCCTTTGTCGTCTACCCATGTGATGCGGAATTCCATCACGCGGTCGGGAATGCACAAGCGCTCAATCAGGTTTGCTTTCTCAAACTCTGGATGCTTGTTGTATTCCTCCTCGATGGTAGGAAGCACTTGCGATACTGCCTGAATGTACTCAGGTTCATTTGGGAATCTCTGCTTGAGTTCCTCTACGATTTTAGCTGCGTTCATAATTTCAATCTTTTTATATTAATACCTTTTTGACGTTGCTAGTTGTTCGTCCTGTGTGCGATAACTGTGTGCAAAGGTAAAGTAAAATTTTGAAATAACAAACAAAATGAAAGAAAAAGTTTTAAATAAGTATTAAATAGTTATTTTGTATCAATTCCTGTTGGCCTACACCTTATTTATATATAGCGGCTTTACAGATGAGGTTCTCTGTTTGATGGAGAATTTAGTTTTTCATCATATAAAACATGGTGTTTCGCTTTTTTTTATTATCTTTGCAGACACAATCACAAATAAGATGAATAAAATACAATTGTTTTTTGTCGCCTCGTTGGCTGGTTTGATGCTTGTTGGATGCAAGGATAAACCTAAGAGCGACGATATCATTGCCCCCAAGCCCGTAAAGCAAGTGCAGACGGGGCCCGAGAGTATGCAGGAAATCAAACAGTCGCAAGATGTCGACTGGGTGGGCAGCCAGTATAAAATAGAGATTGTTCGTACGCCTGACAAAGAATTGGCCTTGACCAAAGATGAGTCGGGTAAGGTGTATCATGATAATAAGATTTCGATGAGAATCTTGCGTAAGGATGGTTCGCAATTTTTCGGCAGGACGTTCACCAAGGCCGACTTTGCTTCCTTGCTCGACGAGGATACTCGTAAAAATGGTGCTTTGCTAGGTATTGTGCTGGACAAAACCGAGGAAAACCAGTTGCGCTTTGCGGCCAGCGTGGGTTCACCCGATGTCCTTAGCGACCAGTATATCCCTATCCTTCTTACTGTCACTCGTATGGGAGCAGTATCGATGGCCAAAGACGACCGACTCGATGCTGGTGCTATGGAAGAGGATGAGGGAGTGTAGAAAATTGAGGATTGAGGATTGAGAATTGAGAATTGAGGATTGAATATTGAGAATCATTTATTTTTCCTATGATAAAGTTTATTTCGTGGAATGTGAATGGCCTTCGGGCTTGTGAGGGTAAGGGTTTTAGTGACATTTTCCGTCAGCTTGATGCCGATTTCTTCTGCCTTCAGGAGACGAAGATGCAAGCCGGACAACTGGATTTGCATTTCGATGGTTATGAGTCGTATTGGAATTATGCTGATAAAAAGGGATATAGCGGAACGGCTATCTTTACGCGTAGAAAGCCGTTGAATGTCACTTATGGCATTGGAATTGACGAGCACGACCATGAGGGACGGGTAATCACGATGGAAATGGACGATTTCTATCTAGTTACCGTCTACACACCTAATTCGCAAGACGAACTTCGGCGTCTTGACTACCGCATGCGTTGGGAACATGATTTCCAGGCCTATCTTCAGCAACTCGACCAGCAGAAGCCGGTCATCGTGTGTGGCGACATGAATGTGGCGCATCAGGAGATGGATTTGAAGAATCCGAAAACTAATCGCCGCAATGCCGGCTTTACTGATGAGGAGCGCGAGAAGTTTACTCAGTTGTTGGGCAAGGGCTTTGTCGATACGTTCCGATGGAAGTACCCTGAGCAGGTCACATATTCGTGGTGGTCGTATCGCTTTCAGGCACGTCAGAAGAATGCCGGGTGGCGTATTGATTATTTCGTCACGAGTGAGCGGCTGAAGCCACGGATCGACGATGCCATTATTCATACTGAGATTTATGGTTCCGACCATTGTCCGGTGGAACTGGTGCTGAAGGAAGAATAAATCCACGCGTAACAAGTTTTTTTCTGACTGAGCCAAAAATAAAAGAACGCATCTGATATCATGTCCAGACGCGTTCTTTCTTGATCTCTGTTTGTACAGGTCTTATCCCAGACGCTTCAGCTGGACGGTAAAGTGGCGCATGAGCGGGGCTTCCCATTCGATGGCAACACCACGGGTAATCTCGTTGCGGCGGTCGTAAACATTCTTCAAAGCGGCGGCAATGACATTCATGTGGTTGTCGGTATACACACGACGGGCGATGCACAGTCGCAGCAGGTCGAGTCCGCCAAAGCGGTTCTCACGTGTCACGGGGTCGCGGTCGGCCAGGATGTAACCGATTTCACAGCCACGGATACCGGCCTCGAGGTAGAGCTCGCAGGTGAGAGTCTGAGCGGGGAACTCCTCCTTGGGAACATTGCAGAGCACTTTGTCGGCATCGATGAAGAGAGCGTGACCACCAACGGGGCGCTGGTAGGGAATGCCATATTCGTCGAGCTTCTTGGCCAGATACTCTACCTGATGGATGCGGGTCTCCAGCATGTCGAACTCAGTATTCTCATCGAGTCCAACGGCCAGGGCATTCAGGTCGCGGCCGTTCAGACCACCGTATGTCAGGAATCCCTCGAACGGAATGCAGAACTGCTTAGCACCTTCGTACCACTCCTCGCGGTTGGTGGCGATGAAGCCGCCCATGTTCACCAGTCCGTCTTTCTTGGCCGACATGGTCATAGCGTCAACGTAGCTATACATCTCACGTGCAATCTCCTTGATGGTCTTGTCGGCATAACCTTCCTCTCGCTTCTTGATGAAATAGCTGTTCTCGGCAAAGCGGGCAGAGTCCATCACGACGGGCACACCGTATTTGTGGCAGAGCTCGCAGGTCTCGCGGATGTTCTTCATTGAGACGGGCTGTCCGCCTACGGTGTTGTTGGTGACGGTCAGTACCATGAAGGGCACATTACCTGGATTCTCTTTCAGCACCTTCTCCAGCTTCTCCAGCGATACGTTACCCTTGAAGGGAATCTCCAGCTGGGTGTCCTTAGCCTCGTCGATGGTGACGTCGATAGCTTTCGCCTTGCGGAACTCAATGTGGCCCTTTGTGGTGTCGAAGTGGGCGTTTCCGGGAACAACGTTGCCTTCCTTCACAAGATAAGAGAACAGCACGTTCTCGGCGGCACGGCCCTGGTGTGTGGGAATGACGTACTTAAAGCCGAAGATGCGCTGCACCACCGACTGGAATTTGTAGAACGAAGTGGCACCGGCATAACTCTCGTCGCCGAGCATCATCTCCGACCATTGGCGGTCGCTCATGGCGCCGGTTCCTGAGTCGGTCAGGCAGTCGATATACACTTGTTCTGCTTTCAGCATAAACACGTTGTAGTGAGCCTCTTTCAGCCACTGCTCTCTTTCCTCACGAGTGCTCTTGCGGAGCGGTTCTATCATCTTAATTTTCCAGGCTTCTGCAAATGGTATTTCCATAATAATTCTATTTCTTTTTGTTTGTTTGTTGTAAAATAATAGTTGACGGTTGATGAAGTATTGAAGCGAAGAAGACACATTCTGTTCTTGCTCAATACGTTGACGAAAACACAGATTCTCACCTGTGCATCAGAAGCTTAGCGTGTAAAATGATCAAGTTCCTTGATATTGATGAACTTGTGTGAAATCATTGCTTTGGTGTTTAACATAGATAAGGTAAATGGTTGGTGTTTTGTACGTTGCAAATTTATACAATTTTCATGTAATCACCAAATAAGCTGCTGTGTTTTTAGCGTTATTTTGCAATCGGAAGTCTCTCGCGCATCTCTTTTGCGCTGGCATCAATCACGATGATGACCTCATCGTCTGTTTTTCCGTTCTCTGCCTCGCTCAGCATGCTCATGGGGATGTTGCTCACATTGCCGAAATAGTTGAAAACACCCGTGACCGGGTTCATGGTGTAAATGCTCAACTGCTGACAGTCGAACTGGCTAAAGTCCACCATATAGTCCAGGTCGCAATAGTTGTAGATGAGCGCGAAGCGGTTTCCACGGCAGGCGGCCACCCGCTCATGACCCTTACCGTTGTTCATAATGAGTTGCTGGGCAGGCCGTATCTCTTCTAAGGGGAATAGCTCCATAAGGCGTTTGAGATGCTTCATCTGCCGTCGCCCCGGGTCTTGCAAGGCCTGCCGCCAGGATTTTTGCGTGCCGTCAGCTCCGTAGGCGCCCTCCGTCTCAGTATCGCCCACAAACTGCATGATCTCATTATTGCCGTAAGTATGGCCGCACGAGCCGGCAAATACCGACCAGTAGGCATAACGTCTGACGTCAGCCGCCTGCCATTTGGGCTCTTTTGTGTCGTGCAATCCTTGCGGAATATTTTCATACGAAGGCTCGCCGTCCAGCACGGGGCGCAAGGGGCGGTATCTCAAGCACGAGTCCACATATTGGTAGTTGTCTTCCTCGGAACCTTCAGGGATAGGGTAGGTCTTGTCGTTGCCACGCTGGTTATATCGGCGGTGGCCGCTCTGAAACATGTTGAAATCCATCCACTCCCTGTTGTTGAACCATTTTGCCGAGAACGTTCTTCCGTGGGGATGAAAAGTCATCAGGTGTTGCTGGTCGATGCGCTTGATATTCAAGGCCAGCGAATCCCACACCTCGGGATGAATGTCGCCCTGGATGTCGCCTCCCATCAGCCAAATGATATTTGGATGATGAGCGTAGCGGCGAGCCAGGAAACGACCGTATTCAGCAGCTCGCTCAGCCGTCATGTTCCCGCTTTTCACTTGTGAGCCCCATACAGCCACCATCGCTATATAGATGCCCCTTTGCTCAGCTTCGCGCACGATAAAGTCCATCTTGCGCCAGTTGGGCTCTTTTCCGTCGCCCGTGATGACCTGCACCTGCACCACATTCAACTCATTCCGCCGGCAGTCGTCCAGATAGAGACTAATCTCACGGCGGTTGAGCTTATGGGCGAGCAACCAACCCGTGTCGCCCAGCCAGAAGAACTGTCTGCCGTCGTCATGTTGCAGATAACGCTGGTTGGCCGAGACACTCAGTTTCCATTGGTCAGCGCCCAGAGCCGATAGGGTCAGTAAGGCGAGAAGTGTGGTGAAGATGCTGATTTTCATTTGACGTTAAAGTGATAAATGTTTATAATTCTACAGGCATATGTTTTGGTTTGCGTCCTCAAAGATAATAAAATTCAAGTGAAGACCGCATGTTTCTCATAAAAAACAACATTTCTTTTATTTTTTTTCTAGGTGTGTCGCATTATTCCTCTTGCATTCTGATTGTCACCGCCAAAGGGTGTCTCATTCATGAGAAGATAGAATTGGAGTAGGGCAGAAGGCTACAGAAAAAACAAAAGGGGAAACAGCCGTTATTGCCATTTCCCCCCTGATGTGGTTTACTTCATCAATTCATCCATATAATTGTAGAAATCCTGGCTCTCGCCCACAATAATCTTGTTGATGGTGCCGTCGGGATTGATGATGATCTTGGTGGGATAGCCCTCTACGGCATATTTCTCGGGAGTACCGTCGGCAGCCTTGTTGTAGACGTGCAGCCAGGGCAGCTGGTTGTCTGCTACGGCCTTCTTCCATTTCTCCACGGTGTCGCTGCAGTCTACACCCACAATCTCAAACTTGCCACGGTATTTCTCGTAGTACTTCTTCATGTCGGGCATGCCCTTGATGCCCCAGCCGCACCATGAGCCCCAGAAGTCGAGCACCACATACTTGCCGCGCAGGGATGAGAGGGTGAAGGGCTTGCCGTTGATGTCGTCGAGCGTAAAGTCGGGAGCCACGACACCGGGCTTGATGGCCTCTTTGGCAGCCTTGGCCAGACGCTCGTTCTCGGCATTTTTCAGCATGGCGTCGATGAC
>ODAI014697021.1_pt1 | contig 17158 bp, 14 predicted proteins | sample 1539321 | NCBI WGS metagenome assembly ODAI01 (sample SAMN02144231, study PRJEB22623) | gut metagenome | biome: sheep rumen | host: Ovis aries | place: New Zealand | reverse complement strand
GCCGCCGATATAGCGGGCGGGCTGCTGGATAGAAAGCAGCAGCCCGTCGTCCAATGCAAGTTTCTGCATGATCCGTTCACTTTTCCTTTCGATGTCAGCGGTTTGCCAGCTCCTGGGTGATATCGTCCCAGGTCACGCCCCGTTCTGCCATGAGGACCATCACATGGTAGAGGAAATCGCTGATCTCGTATTTTACTTCCTCGGGATCCGGGTTCTTCGCGGCGATAACGATCTCCGTCGCTTCCTCGCCCACCTTCTTCAGGATCTTGTCGATGCCCTTGTCGAAAAGATAGTTCGTGTAGGAACCCTCCTTCGGATGGGCTTTCCGGTCCAGAATGACATTGTAGACATCCTCAAAGACCTGGTGCGGATTCTTGTGGCTGCCTTCCCGCGCCGCGATCTGGTTGAAGAAACAGGAGCGGGAACCGGTATGGCAGGCGGCGCCCACCTGGAAGACCTTCGCCAGCAGAGTGTCATTGTCGCAGTCCAGGGTCAGGGATTTGACGAACTGGAAATGGCCGGAGGTCTCTCCCTTAAGCCAGAGTTCCTTCCGGGATCGGGACCAGTAGGTCATGCGCCCGGTCTCCAGGGGCTTTCTGAAGGCTTCCTCGTTCATCCAGGCCACCATCAGGACGTCGTTGGTACGGTAGTCCTGGACCACAACGGTCAGAAGCCCTGCGGCATCCTTTTTGATCTGGTCCCAGGTGATGTCGGTCTCAAGCCGTGTGACGGCGACGCCCGCTTCCGTGAGCTGCGCCTTCAGCGCCATGAAATCCGTCTCTCCGGCAGTGCCCTCATGCTGCAGTACCACGACGCCGCTGCAGGACAGTCTGCAGCGCTTCAGGACAGCTTCCGGGTCCGCCGGGGAGGTGAGCATCACCTCGCCCTGAAACGCTTCCGGCACCGGGGTCTTTTCAATGTCGATCTTTTCCGTGTCGATCACCGCGCCGAAGAGGCCTTCTCCGGCAAGCTCCGGCAGAAGCCTGAGGGTTTCGGCATCGTCCGCGTAAAGCCAGATCCTGTCTTTCCCGAAGCGGTCCGAAGCCTCCCGGACCATGGAGGTGTTTCCTTCCGAAGAACCGTCCAGGAACACGCCTGTGGAGCCTGCGTAGAGGTACTTCTTTACGTCTTCCAGACGCTTCACGCGGCCGCCGGAAAGGATGGGCGCGTCAGCCTGACGGGCCAGGATCCGGGCCTGGCCCATGAACGCGTCATGGCCTGCATCGTCCGCGGAACGGTCCAGAAGGAACACACCGTCCGCCCCCGTGAGGACAGCCTTTGCTGCCCTGGACGCGGCGGTTTCATTCATCAGATAACCTGCATAGAGCTTCTTTCTGTTCATGCCTTTACTTCCTCTGCCACCAGGGCCTTCAGCTTCCGGATGATGTCTCCGATCCGCGCGCTCTCACGCTTCATGGATACACGGTTCACGACCACCCGCGCGGAGAGATCGCAGACCGGCTCCAGGACGGCCAGGCCGTTCTCCCGGAGCGTACTGCCGGTCTCTACGATGTCGACGATGACCTCGGAGAGGCCCACGATGGGTGCCAGCTCCACCGAGCCGTTCAGCTTGATGATCTCCACTGTCTGGTGTTTTTTGTTGTAGAAATAGTCCCTGGCGATATTCGGGTACTTGGTGGCGACCCGGATCATCTCCTGGTGCCTGAGGAGCCCGGCGGCAGCCTGCGGTCCGCAGACGCACATCCTGCACTTTCCGATCTTCAGGTCCAGCACCTCGAAAAGCGTGCGTCCTTCCTCCAGAATGGTGTCCTTGCCTACGATCCCCAGGTCCGCGGCACCGTACTCCACATAGGTCGGAACGTCGCTGGCCTTTGCGAGGAAGAACCGGATCCCGGCCTCCTCGTTTGTGAAGATGAGCTTCCGGGTATCCTTGTCCTTCATCTCTTCGCAGGGATAGCCGATCCGCTCGAAATATTCCATTGCCTTTTTCGCCAGCCGTCCTTTGGCCAGCGCAACCGTCAGATATCTCATGTCCCTGCTCCCGTCACTCGTCGAAGAATTTTACATTCTGAATGCCGTGCCGCACAGCATACTGTTCATAATAAGCCTTTCCGGCGGAAGTGTCCATAAGGCGTGCAGTCACGCGCTTCCCGGCGGACCGGAGGGCACGGATCTCCGCCACCGCCTTCGCCGTGCAGCGCTTCCGGTAGACCACCAGGCAGTCCACAGGCGCCACCGGGATCTCGATCCGCTGGCCCATCAGGGACGCGTAGAGGCGGTCGATGCTGATGCCGAATCCGACGGCCGGGAGATCCGGCCCGAACCGGCGGAGCAGGTCGTCGTAGCGTCCTCCGGTGACGATATAGTCCCCGGTGCCGTAGGAAAAGGCCTTGAAGATCATGCCCGTGTAGTATTGCTGCTGGCTCAGCATCCCGAGATCATAGCTCACATACTCGGAAAAACCGTAGCTTTCGATGATCTCGCTGATCTTTTCCAGACGGTCGATGGCGGCAAGCGCCTTCGCGCTTCCGGTCAGCGCCTTCGCGGACCGCATGACGTCGATGGATCCGAAGAGCTCCGTGAGTTTCAGGAATCCTTCCCGCGCCGCTTCGTCGGTGATGTTCGCTTCGACGAATTCCTCGACGCCGAAGCTGTTCCGGTTCTCGATCAGGATCCGCAGCGCTTCGTCCTCATCCGGGGAAAGGCCCGCTTCCTCCACCAGACCGCGGTAGAAATCCACCTCGCCGATCTCCACCTGGAACTCCTTCAGTCCTGCGGAAAGAAGGCAGTCGATGGCCAGGACGATCATCTCCACGTCCGCGTCCACAGTGTCGTCTCCGATCAGCTCCACGCCGCTCTGGGTGCTCTCGCTGAGTGTGCCCTTGTAGTTCTTGTGGTTCTGGAAGATGTCTCCCAGATAGCAGAGACGGATCGGCATGTCCTCGTTCCGGAAGTACTTGCTCACGCACCGCGCAATGGCAGGCGGGATGTCCGGGCGCAGCACCAGCGTGTTGTTGTCCCGGTCAAAGAACTTGAACATCTCCCGGGAGGAAATGGTCCCGCCGGTGCGGTTGAACACGTCAAAAAACTCATAGTTCGGCGTCTCGATCCGGTCATATCCGTACAGCCGGAACTGCTTAAGGATATTTTCCTCTATCACATTACGGGCAGCGCACTCGCGTCCGTAAATATCCCGGACTCCGTCCGGGGTATGCAGCAAAGCATCCATGGTCTTGTCCTCCTTCAGCACTTTACCATGCTACCAAACGAAAGCACCCCTGTCAATGTCAAAGGGAATTCACATACCGCTCCAGCTGCTTCAGATAATGCAGCGGGACTTCCGGAGTCCGCTGTATCAGGTATTCCTTCCGCATTTCTTCGTAGGTAAAGCTTTTCCTTCCGCCGGCCTGCATCCGGTCCCAGTAGAACTTCAGCTCTTCAAAGGGCATGAGCCAGACCTCGTCCCGCGCCGTAAAGTGTATGACAAGGAAGGAAACGCCGTCCTGTTCCCGGAATTCTTCCATAAAACGGACCTGATGTTCATGGACGTTGGCCAGGGGAAAGGTGTCCGCCGCACACTCCTTCGCGTCGTAACAGACCGGGATCCCCTGCACTACGCCGATATAGTCGACAGTACTGACCTTGTCGAAATACGCCAGCGTGATATGTCTTGTCTCCTTGTCAAATTCCATGGGCGTGATGGGGGTCGGGATCTTCTGGATCAGCGCAAGGCGGCTGTTCCGGTAGATCTCGTTTGACAGGTTCAGGAGATCCTCCAGGGCGGATCCCCGGAGTCCCCTGGTCTTCCAGGTTCCCATAGATCATTCCTTCCTCATAGTTCCGGAAACAGCTTCCGGAAGGATTCCGGCATCGGGGCCGTGAAGCTTCTTCCGCTGAGTCCTTCCAGCGGCGCCGGAAGCTCCGGCAGTTCAAGCCGGCAGGCGTGAAGCATCTGCCCCCGGATCCCGCAGTTTTTCCGCAGCGTTTCGTTGACCGTCCGGTCCCCGTACTTCGGGTCTCCAAGCACAGGATGTCCGATGGACGCGAGATGCGCACGGATCTGATGTGTCCGCCCGGTGATGAGCCGGACCTCAAGGAGAGTCGCGTCCTTCCCGTTCTTCAAAGGCCGCCAGGCGGTGCGGATCTCCTTGTCTTCATCTGTCTCCGGCCTGTCCAGGATCCGGACCTGGTTGGCTTCGCTGTCTTTCCGGAGCCAGCCCCGGATCTCACAGGCTTCCGCCACAGTCCCCCGGACAGCCGTCACATAGTATTTTTCAATGGTCCGCTCCCGCACTGCCTCCGAGAGGATCTGAAGCGCAGGAAGCGTCTTCCCGAACAGAAGCAGCCCGCTGGTGTTCCGGTCCAGCCTGTTTACCACGGAAGGCCGGAAGGTCCGGAGCTCTTCGCGGGTGATGCTGCCGGAGTCCAGAAGGTATTCCAGGAGAAGTTCGTTGGCCGAGACGTCCTCCGGGTGTGCCTTCTGGGAAAGCATGCCGGCCGGTTTGTCAAAGACCAGGAGCTGGTCATCCTCATAAATGATTCTGTCCCGGAGACCTGTGATCCCGCCGGAGGCTTTTCCCGGACTCCGGTGTTTTTCCAAAGCCGCGGAAGGCTTCCTTTCCCGGGACTTTTCAGACATCACAGGCTGCTCCGCCCCCCGGAATTTTTCTATGGTCTCCTCCGAAAGCCAGAGGGTGACGACATCGTCCCCGGCGACACGCTCCGCTCCGGTACACTTTGCTCCGTTCAGTGTAATGTTCTTTTTCCGCATCATTTTATGAAAGAAGCCCTGTCCGGCTTCCTTCATGTATTTTGCGAGGAATTTGTCCAGCCTTTGTCCGGCTTCATTGGGGCCGATCCGCACTTCGCGCATTCTGTACCGTCTCTCCTTCTCTGCGTCCCGGTGAATGTCCCGCGGTTTCCCGGTGTTTTTCCTGCAGCCGCATCCGCATGCTTTGTCCGCAGTCAATAGGAAAGGTTCAGGAACAGCTCCGCAGTCCTCTGCATTTTCTCTGTCACCTCCGCGCAGGGCGGAAGAACGGAAAGGGCGCGCTGAAATTCTTCCATATCCGTGCAGATCCCGGCATGGACCCGCAGCGCCTCGTTCCTTAAGCAGTTTTCCAGATGCTGTTTCAGCGCCGTCTTTGCCGCCGGGCGCACCGGGCTCAGTATCACCGCGGCGCCGTCCCGGATCACGCAGAAATCCGCCGGGAACACGCTGTCCTTCGTAGTAAAGATCAGGTCATACAGGATCAGGCCGCGGTCGGCGTACTCCTGTACCTTGTCATAATCCGTGACCGGAGGGGTGCCGTATTTTGCCATGGCGATGGTCGGAGAAGCGACGTTCGCCAGGGGAAGCACACAGAGGATCCCGGTGAAGGTAAAGAGGATCCGCAGATTGCCGCCGATCAGCCTGCCCGCAAGGATCTGGGCCGCGATCACTGCGGCTATGATCATAAGGATCAGGATATTCCGGATCCTGTGGGCGTTCCGGTAGCCGTAAGTTCCTTTGTTCAGAATCATTTCTGTCCCTCAGTCTTCAGAAGAATTTCAGGAGGAGATCCGTGGGTACAAGCTTTGCCAGTAAGCGGAACAGCTTCATGGGTCCGCCGTAGACAGAGACCGTCTTTCCGGCACGGGAATCCGCCAGGGCCCGGGCGGCCACATCTTCCGTCTTCGACATGAATAACTTTTTGTAGACCGGGGCAGAAGCATGTTCTTCCGCCAGCGTGAAAAACTCCGTGTCCACCGGTCCCGGGCATACCGCCGTCACCTTGATACCTCTGCCGGCCAGTTCCTTTCCGAGGGCCCGGCTGTAGGAAAGGACATAGGCTTTCGTCGCCGCGTAGACCGCGAATCCGGGCTGCGGCAGGAAGGCCGCCGCGGAGGCAAAGTTGATCACCCTGCTCTTGATGGTCAGATAAGGAAGGCAGGCCTCCGTCATCAGGGTCAGGGCTTCACAGTTCACCCGGATCATCCCGGCGCTCTCAGCCTCCGTGAGTGTTCCTTCCCTGCCGATCTTGCCGAAGCCGGCCGCATTGACCAGAACCATGATGTGGGCCTGCTCCGCTTCAAGGGCATCTGTGATAAGCTTTCTGGTCACCGGCTGCGTGATGTCTCCCGGGAAAGAGCGGATCCTGCCAGGAAGCTCTGCTTCCAGACGCTTAAGGACATCTCCCCTCCGCGCATTCACCCAGATTTCCGCAAGAGACGGAAAAACTTCCGCGATCTGGTACACCATTTCCATTCCGAGACCGGATGAGGCACCTGTGACGAGCGCTATTTTTTTCATGGCAGTTCTCCTTCCGCGGCGTGCTGCTGCAGCGCCTTCACAAAAGCTCCCGGTAATCCGAGATCATCCAGTCGGAAAGCAGGGCTTTCCGGGGTTCCTGGGACGCGGAGAATTCATCCCTCATCGCGCAGACCGTCATGCCCGCGCGCTTTCCGGCGATGATCCCCTCCGGTATGTCTTCGAAGACCAGGCATTTCTCGGGAATCACGCCCAGGTCTCCTGCAGTTTTCAGATAGATGTCAGGAAAGGGTTTCCCCCGCGGCACCTCGCACGCAGTGACCACCACATCCAGGAATTTTTTCAAGTCCAGGGCGTCCAGGACTGTGTTGACCATGAGGGCGCCGTTGCTGGTGGCAATGCCGAGACGTTTTCCCCGGGACTGCATCTCTTTCAGAAATTCCACGGCACCGGGCTTCGGGAACACCCGCGTCCGGTAGGTATCCACCGACATTTCTTCCCAGGTGCTTTTTATGGTCTCGATGTCGTCCGGGATCCCGAAGCGTTCCTTGAAATAGACTGCGGTCTCCGTAAAGCTTTTTCCGGCGATGCTGGCCTGAAGATCCTCCGGACAATCCAGTCCGAAGCGGGCCAGGTACCGGACGTCGATATCGTGCCACATCCACATGGAATCCAGCAGAGTTCCGTCGAGATCGAAAATACAGGCCTCATAGCCGTCGGGATCCGGCGCGGTCTCCGGGAGCGCTGCGCCGCTGCAGAACTGCTTCAGCACATCCGTTTCCTCCGGGGTAAGCTTCCGGAATTCCCCGGGCGAAAGATTCAGAGCTTCCAGGGACAGCGGTCCCATGGAGAGTCTGCGGAGATGGGTCACCGGGCATCCCACCGCCAGAAACATCCGCTTGACCTGATGGAATTTCCCTTCCCGGATCGTCAGGATCGCCGGCTTTTCCGGGACCAGGTCCGCCGGCCGGCAGACGGTCCCGTCTTCCAGGACGATTCCTTCCGCGAAACGACGCACTGCGTCCTCCGGAAGCATCCCGTCGTATGTAACCTCATAGCATTTGTCCACATGACGGGCCGGGGAAAGCAGCCGGTGCACCATGGCGCCGTCATCAGTCACCAGAAGGAAGCCTTCCGTGTCCAGATCCAGCCGTCCGCAGGGGGCCATGCCCTTCCGGGTGAGTCCCATATAGTCGATGACCGTCCGGTGCCGCGGATCCTCCGTCGCAGACAGGATTCCGGCGGGCTTGTTCAGGACCCAGTACTCATATTCGTCGAACAGAAACGGTTTACCGTCCAGCTGAAGCCGGTCTTTTTCGGGATCCAGCTTTGTCTCCGGCCGCGTGACCGGTTCTCCGTTCCGGGACAGACGTCCCGCACGGATGATCTTCTTCACTTCAGACCTTGTCCCGATGCCGGATACGGTCAGGAGACGGTCCGCCCTCATTTCACTCATATTTTTAACCTACTGCATCCGCCAGCCCGGAAGATACATATTTTTCAGCCGGCTGCGGTCCTGTTTCACGAATCCCAGGGGATATCCGTCCACGCAGAGCAGCCGGAATCCCTTCGTATCCTCCCGGTCAGCATTGACGGTCTCGCCCTTCAGATAGCGGATCACGTCCGGATCATCCCGGGACAGGTCCACCGGATCCTGCCACTGTTCTTTGGTCAGGAACATGGCCAGCGCCTGGGAGGGCCGGAACCTGCCGTTCTTCAGCTGTCCCAGAAGAAGACCGGTCCGGAGATACCTGAGCTTCGGCAGTGACGGGATCTCCGGGAGCAGGGAGACGTATTCGTTCTCCACCACGATCCGTTCAGGATCAGGACGGAAGGAAGTCTTCTTCAGGAACTCGTCCAGATCTCCGGGAAGCATCTCTGTCTTTTTTCTTCTGGCCGGAACTGCGGCGCGGGGTGTCCCTGCTGCCGCATCCGCGCTCTTTTTCAGCCTCGCCACAAAATGCCCCTCCGCCTTTGCCTTGTGCGGGAACAGGCGGACACAGCCCGGAAGCAGCGCGGAATCCGTGAATCCATCGATTCCGGTGACGGGATCCAGTGTAAAGTCAGGATGGGACGCGAGGAATTCCGCGATCTGATCCTCGTCCTCGTGGCGGTTGTAGGTACAGGTGGAATAGAGAAGCGTCCCGCCGGGCTTCAGCATCTCCGCCGCGTCGCAGAGAAGCTTCTGCTGCACACCGCAGTAGAAGTCTTTTCCATGCTCCAGCCAGGCGCGGATCACCGCCGGATGCTTACGGAACATTCCTTCTCCCGAACAGGGCGCGTCCACCAGGATCCTGTCGAAAAACAGCGGGAATTCCCGCACCAGACGGTCGGAATCCTCGCAGGTCACCAGGGCGTTCCCGATTCCCATCAGCTCGATGTTTTTCAGCAGGGCCTTCGCGCGGGACGCGCTGAGGTCATTGGCCACCAGCAGCCCCTGCCCCTTGAGATCCGCCCCGATCTGGGTCGTCTTCCCGCCGGGGGCCGCACAGAGATCCAGGACCCTTTCTCCGGCCTGTGTTCCGAGAAGCGCCGCGCTGCTCATGGCAGAAGGCTCCTGTATATAGTAAAGTCCCGCAAAATACCAGGGATCCCTGGTGTATCCGCCGTCCGCAGGCAGATAATACCCGTTGGGGGTCCATGGGACCCGCTCTGTAAGCCCGAACCGTGCCGCCACCGTCTCCGGCGCCGCCTTCAGCGTGTTGACGCGCAGTCCGGAAAGGGGCACCTCTCCGATGGAACGGAGATACTCCGGATAATCCTCTTTCAGCAGGTCCTGCATCTCTTCCAGGAATTCTGCGGGAAGTCTGTCTGTCAGCAAAATGTTCTCCTTATCTTCTCTGCCGGATACACTAAAAAGAGTTTGCTCTCCAGCAAACTCTTTTTAAATTACGCATTGATCACTTTCAATGACACAGGCGGTCAGACCGGGATCTCCGGCCCGTTGTCATGTCCGCCGGAAATGCTGTTCTGAAGCGCGTTCCGGTTTCCGGTCACAAGGTTGTAATTCGAGGAAAGGGTGCCGCTCAGGTTCTCGAAGCTGCGCTGCGCCTCTCCGAGGGTGTGGCTGATGGCCTCCTGGACCGCGGCAAACTGGCCGTCCACATAGCTGTAGGCGCCCATCAGAAGGTCATTCGCCTGACGGGTCGCGTCTTCGATGATCTTCTGTCCGTCGGCGCGGGCTTGGGCGCGGGTGTTCTCCGCATCCACAAGGGCCTGCTGCATGATCTCATGCTTGTCGACCATCTGCTCCTTCATGCGCTGCGCCTCGGCAAGGATGGCGTCAGCCTGCGTCTTGGCGTCGGCAATGATCTGGTTTGCCTGATTCTCCGCATCCGCCATGATGGCGCGCTGATTGGTGATGATCTTCTGGCTCTGATTCACCTCATCCGGGATGGACATCCGGAGATCCAGGAGCATAGCCTCCAGATCCTCCTTCTGGACAGTGATCCTTGAACTGGAAAATGCGGAAGGTCTGCACTGCTCGATGAATTCTTCGATGTCGCCGATGCGCTGTTCAATTTTATTCATTTCTGTTCTGCCTCTCTCTGATCTTACGGCGGATCTCCTTTTCGACCAGCGGGTCGATGAAACTGTGGATGTCGCCGTCGTACGATGCGATCTCCTTAACGATGCTGGAGCTGAGGTACGAATATTTCAGGTTGGTCGTAAGAAATACCGTATCAATGTCCGGCGCGATCACGCGGTTCGTCTGCGCGATCTGGAGCTCATATTCAAAATCTGTTACCGCGCGCAGTCCTCTTACCATGAACTGTGCGCCCATCTTATGACAGAATTCGATCGTCAGGCCGTCAAATTTTTCTATCCTGAGATTCGGAATGTCTGCCGTGATTTCCCGTATCATTCTAACACGTTCGTCAGCTGTAAACAACGGAGACTTTGCGCTGTTGTTCAGCACTGCAATAATGAGGCAGTCAAACATTTTTGCCGCGCGCCGGATAATGTCAAGATGACCATAAGTTACCGGATCAAAGCTGCCTGGGTATACCGCTGTCGTCATTTTCAGGCCTTTCCGAGGAATACATGTTTATTTGTCTTGTATTCTTTGCTCTTTATAATTTTATAGCCGATTTCTTCGAAATGAGCAATATCTGCTTGTACATTCATTTCCACGATCAGCAATGTTTCTTCTCCGACAAGCGAGGTATCCCGGATCTGCGAAAGTGCCCGGTCTTCAAGACCGCTGTCGTAGGGCGGATCCAGGAAAATGATGTCAAAGGGTTTTTTCCGGGATGCGGCGATCCGCTGGAGCGCGGCGAACGCGTCTCCGCTGATCACTTCCGCGTCATCGGAAAGATGGGTGTGCAGGAGATTTTCCTGGATCACACGGACCGCCTTCGGGTTTTTTTCGATAATGGTCGCATGCATCGCGCCCCGGGAAAGGGCTTCGATGGCTATGCCGCCGGAGCCGCCGAACACATCCAGGAAAGAACAGCCCGGGATCTCCGCCTGTATCATGTTGAACAGGGTCTCCTTGATCCTGTCGGTGGTGGGACGGGTGTCGTCCCCCGGGATCGTCTTAAGCTGCAGACGTCTGGCACTTCCTGCGATTACTCTCATGAGTTTCTCCTTCTGTCAGAATGATTATCTTTTCGTTTCCGGTGCGTATCAGACTCTGTCCGGGATGAATGTTTCTGTCTCAGACTCCCGGTCCGATCTCCTGTGAACCGCCGCCTGACGGACTCACGGCGCCGGGTCCTGCGCTGCCGGGGCCCGGGGTTCCCGGGCCTGATGCGCCGGAGCTGCCCGGACCGGAGGGACCGGAACTGCCCGGAGTCGAAGAGCCGGAGCTGCCGGGGCCGGAAGCCCCCGGGCTTCCGGGTCCTACAGTGCCGGAGCTCTGTCCGGAAGGCTGGGAGGCTGACGGAGCGGCCTGTGTGGCCGACGGGACCGGCTGTACCATGGCTGCAGTCTCCTGAGGGGCCGCGGCAGTTTCCTGGGCTGCCGGCTTAGTCTCCTGCGCTGCAGGCTTTACTGCGGCAGTGGTCTCCTGGGCCGCTGCCGTGGTCTCCCGTGCCGCGGCGGTGGTTTCCTGGGCAGCCCTGGTTTCCTGCGCCGCCGCAGTTGTCTCCTGCGCTGCCGTGGTTTCCTGTGCTGCCGCGCCGGAGGAGGTCTTTCCCGTCTCCGTTCCGCTCAGAGAGTAGACGATGACCGGCGTTCCTGCAGAAATATTGTTGAAGATCTTCTCCGCGACAGCTTTCGGCAGATTGACGCAGCCGTGGGAACCGCTGGTCTTGTAAATGTTCCCGCCGAAAGAGCTTCTCCAGGAAGCATCGTGCAGCCCTTCACCTCCGTTGAAGGGCATCCAGTAATCCACCGGAGTCTCGTAATTCTCTCCGTGCAGGACCGCATTTCTCTGTTTGTAGGCGATCTGATAGATTCCCGTATGGGTCGGCGTGTTTTTCGACACATTTCCCGAAACAAAATCACTGTCCACGACGACCTTGCCGTCTTTATAGAAATAAAGATGCTGGGCAGTCAGATTGACTTCCACATAAGTGTCCCCGTAGTCTTTCGCTCCGTGGGATGCGGCGGTTTTGGAAAACTCCGGAAGCCTTGCCTGGGAAAGACCCTGGGAGATGGCACTCCGCAGCCAATCCGCTTCAGCGGCCTGATTCACTCTCCAGCCGTAGCTGCCGCCGCGGACGTTGATGTCCTGTCCCCAGGACGTGTGCAGCGGTTTCGCGCGGTTGTATGTGTCATAGTGCGCCGCGACAGTCGCGGCGAAAGCGGTGACCTTGTCATCCTGCAGCGTGACCGTGCCTCCGCCCTCAATATTCAGCCAGTCGTTGACCATCTCTCCGGTCAGCACCAGACCGTCGCTTTCCGTGTACCTGATGTTCGTACGGACATACCGGTTCAGGTTCCTGCAGAGCTCGTTCAGGACTGCATCGTCCTTCGTCACAGACGGCGCTGCATACATTCCGCTGACAGACTCAAGATCGATGGAGTCCTCCATCCCGGTCATGGCGGAACGGATGCTGCTCTCCGCCAGTTCCCGGTCGATCTTGCAGCCCTGGTCCTCGCTGATCACGCGGTAGCCCGTGCTGCCCTCGTACTCTGAAAGACGGGCGTCAACGGGATCCGAAGCCTTCTCCGGATCCATACAGGCCAGGCCTTCCAGAGCCGCTTTAAACTCTTTTTCATTCAGCGCCGCGACGGTGTCCATCCGGTATTCTGTCTCTTTGCCGAGATGCGCCGCCCAGGCAAAGGGATTCTGCTCTCCGATGAGACGGTCCATCGTATCATCGAACACATAGCGGAATCCGGTCTGCGCCGCGGTCAGTGTTTCCGGCTCACAGTTTCTTGCGGAGACAGTCAGGGAATACTCCGCCGCCTCCCGGTTCAGGAGTTCTTCCGTCTCCGCCGCAGTAAGTTCAGAGACATCCACGCCGTTGATCGTGGTGTTCGGGAAAAAGCGGGTCCTGTATTTTCCTGCAGTAAACGCATATGCCCCCGCAGCGACAGCCAGTACGGCAGCGATCGCCGCCGGTGCAAGCCACTTCGGAAAATGCAGTTCCTCCACCGGAACCGGCTCATCATAGTAAGCTTCCTCTTCCGGTGCCGGCGCTTCTTCCGCCAAAGTTTCTTCCGCAGGAGCGGGTTCTTCCGCTGCCGGAGTCTCCTCCGCAGGAGCGGGGGCTTCCGCTGCCGGAGTCTCCTCCGCAGGAGCGGGGGCTTCCGCTGCCGGAGTCTCCTCCGCAGGAGCAGCCTCTACCGCAGCAGCATTCTCTTCCGCGGGAGCAGCCTCTTCCGCGGAAACAGTCTCTTCTTCAGGAGGTGCCTCTCCGCCTAAAACAGATGCTTCCTCCGCCCCGTCAGCCTCGTCTCCGTTTTTCTCGTTTCCTTCTTCCACGTCCAGGTCTTCGAGGTCCAGGTCCTCAAAGACCAGCTCATCATCCATTTCTTCCGCAATTCTGATTTCGTTCTTCTCTTCCATTAAAACCCGTTTAAAGCGGCACTCGCCGCACTTATATTCTTAAGATCCTGTTACTCCGATATCATATCAGATTTCCGGTGACATAAAATTAATAATTTCTGTATATTCTCTGCAGCCGGGAAAACAGTTTTCACAGGATCACTCCGCGTCTTCCTGCAGGCCCTTCCCCCGGATCCGGCTGTGACGTCCGCGCGTCAAGAAGCGCTTTCGCGTCCTTCAGGATCCCGTAGTCGTTGTAGATATCCCCGAGGCGGAAGGTCAGTTCGCCGCTCTGCAGCTCCCCGAACAGTTCTCCCGGACCTCGCATCCGGAGATCCGCCGCTGCAATCTCAAAGCCATCGTTGGACCGCTTCAGGATCTCCAGACGCTCGGAGGCAGTCTCCGACCGTTTTCCCTGAACAAAGATACAGTATGACTGGTATGCGCCTCTGCCGACACGTCCGCGAAGCTGGTGCAGCGTCGCCAGTCCGAAGCGCTCCGCGTTTTCGACCATCATGACAGTAGCGTTCGGGACATCGACCCCGACCTCGACCACAGTGGTGGAAACCAGGATGTCGATCTCTTTCCGGAGAAACCTGTCCATGATCTCCTGTTTCTCTTTCTCCTTCATCCGTCCGTGCAGGCTTCCGACAGTGGCGATGCCTCGGAAACTTTCCGCCAGCTTTTCGCTGTAGTCGGTCACATTCTCCTCGTCGGAGAGTTCACTTTCCTCCACCAGAGGGCAGATGATATATGCCTGATGTCCTTTTTCGATCTCCTTCCGTATATGAAGCAGCGCCTTCGGACGGTCTTTCCGCGGGATCACGGCATTTTTCACCGGAAGCCTTCCCGCCGGGCGGGCGTCCAGGACAGAGTTCTCCAGATCCCCGTACAGGATCACCGCCAAAGTCCGCGGGATCGGCGTGGCGCTCATGACAAGCATGTGGGGCGCCAGGCCTTTGGAAGCCAGCAGCTCCCGCTGTCCGACGCCGAAGCGGTGCTGTTCGTCTGTCACCACCAGGGAGAGACTGTCAAAGACCACGTCCTCCTGGATCAGCGCGTGGGTTCCGATCACGATGTCTGCCTCATGATCGCGGATCGCCTCCCGGGCCGCCCGTTTTTCAGAGGCCTTCAGGGATCCCGTGAGAAGCAGGAGCCGCGGAGCGTGCTCTGCCCCTGAAAAAAGCTGCTGCATGGTCCGGTAATGCTGCTGCGCCAGGACTTCGGTGGGAACCATGATGGCGCTCTGATATCCGTTCCGGAAAGCGATGTAGAGCGCAGCCGCGGCGACAGCAGTCTTTCCGGAGCCGACATCGCCCTGGAGCAGCCGGTTCATGACCGTTCCGCCCGCAAGATCGCGGCATATCTCCGAAGCCGCGCGCTCCTGCGCCTCCGTCAGGGTGAACGGCAGAAGGTCCCGGTATTCCGTCATGCCCGGCTCCGTCTGCATCACATATCCGGAAGGTGTGGTCATGATCTTCCGCTTCAGTTCCCGCACATCCAGAAGGAAACTGTAGAATTCGTCAAAGACGATCCGTTTCCGGGCGGTCTCGTACTCCTGCATGTCCCGGGGCGCGTGGATCCGGCGGACCGCGGTGTCCTCTTCACAGAGCCCGTACCGAACCCGCTCCTCCTCCGTCATCCAGTCTTCCTGTACCGGCAGGCGCAGGAGAGCCTGTCCGATGGCGCCGGTCAGCGTCTTGTTGCTGCCTCCCTGTGTCAGGGGATACACCGGCACCGGCCTTCCGGTCAGAGCTTCATACTCCGCCTCGGTAAAAACGGCCGGCTGCTCCAGCACAAGCTTTCCGGCCTTCCGCTGCGCCTTCCCGCAGTAGACCCGGGTCACGTCCGAATGGATGCTCTTTTTCAGCCAGGGCATGTTGTACGAGACGAGGTCGATGCTGCCGGTCCCGTCAGAGAACCGCCCGCGGGTCATCACAAAGCGGCCTCTGCGGATCACGTTCAGCGGTCCCTGCGGCGCTGCGGCGACAGCACAGAGCCCCTCCTCAGAAATCGCCCCGATCTCTTCAGGCTTCGGATAAAACGCAAAGCGGGACGGAAAATGGCGGACCAGGTCCTCCGTCGTGCAGATCCCGAGTCTGGCCAGCGCTTCCGCTGTCTTCGGGCCGATGCCCTTCAGTTCCGTCACCGGAATTACGCTCATATTCCGCCTCCTCTCTGTTTCATATCCAGTCCGGGCCGGTCGGTTCTGTGCCGGTCTTGGCCGGATGATTCAGTGTTCGCCTCCGGCCTTCCCTGAAAACCGGAATCGGGCAGGAGGTTCTTCCTCCTGCCCGCATGAAGTGTTCTCAAAAATGTCCGGTTTATTCCGCGGATACAAAATAGTAGTACACCGGCTGTCCGCCCTCATTCATCTCGACCTCGGCATCCGGATAGATCTCCGTGATCTCCCCGCAGAGCTTTTCCGCGTCTTCCTTTGACACATCAGCGCCGTAATACAGCGTGATGAGCTCAGTATCCTCGTCCGTGATCTTTGCCAGCGCGCCCTTCACGGCCTCAGGAACGGACTTCTCCACCGTGAGCATTCCGTGGTCACCGATGGCCATGATATCTCCCTCATGGATCTCAAATCCGTCGATGGAGGTATCACGCACCGCATAGGTGATCTGCGCGGTCTTCAGGGATGCAGCCGCATCCTTCATGCTGTTCAGATTCTCCTCGGGATCCGCCTCCGGCATGAAGCTGATCATCGCATTGATGCCCTGCGGGATGTTGGTGGTGGGAACCACGATGACCTTACGGTCCTTCACCAGATCCCGGGCCTGCTCCGCCGCGAGAATAATATTCTTGTTGTTCGGCAGCACATAGACCGTGTCGGCATTGACCTCAGCCACCGCGTTCAGCACATCCTGGGTGCTGGGGTTCATGGTCTGTCCGCCGGAGATCATGTTGTCGACGCCGATCCCGCGGAAGATCTCCTCCAGGCCTGCGCCGACGGAAACGCTGACAAAGCCGTAGGGCTTGCGCTCACGCTTCTTTTCCTCTTCCGCCTTGCGCTGCTTCTCTTCATCCGCCTTCTTTTTCTCCTGCGCGGCGATCTGGGAAGCATTCTTGATCAGGCGCTCATGGTGCTCCTCGCGCATATTGTCGATCTTCATGCGGGAAAGAGGACCGTAGGAAAGGCCCTTCTGGATCGCGAGGCCCGGATCGTTCGTGTGCACGTGGACCTTGACGAATTCGTCCGAAGCGACACAGACCAGGGAATCTCCCAGGGAAGAAAGATAATCCTTGAGCTTTTCAACTTCCTCGTCCGGAAGCGGTTCCGCCAGATTTATGATGAATTCGGTGCAGTAGCCGAAGGTGATCTCGGAAGTGTCCAGAGAAGAGGTGTCGACGGAAATATGCTCATGTTCGCCGGAGACAGAGGGCTCCGCAGCGCTGAATTCCGCCGCTTTCCCCGTCATGCCCTTCAGGGCGCCCTTCATGACGACCATCAGCCCCTGACCGCCGGAATCCACGACGCCGGCCTGCTTCAGCACCGGAAGCAGCTCCGGAGTCTTCTCCAGCGCCTCGTCTCCCGCCTTGATGATGTCTTCTGTGAAGGCAACGATGTCCGTATACTGATCCTTTATCTCGGAAGCGCGGGCGCTCATAGCGCGGGCCACTGTCAGGATGGTCCCTTCCTTCGGCTTCATGACTGCCTTGTAGGCCGTCTCCGTGGCACGGACCATGGCTGCGGAAAGCACCTGAACCGTGATCTTTCTGCTCTCTGCGATCTCCTTGGTAAATCCCCGCAGAAGCTGCGAAAGAATGACGCCGGAGTTTCCGCGGGCACCGCGAAGAGACCCGGATGAGATGGTCTTGCAGAGCTTCGGGACGTCCGGCTCATCCAGAGCGGCCACGTCCTGCGCTGCAGTCATGATCGTCAGGGTCATGTTTGTTCCGGTGTCCCCGTCGGGGACCGGGAATACATTCAGTTCATTGATCCAGTCTTTATTCGATTCCAGTTCGGAAGCCGCCGCCAGAAAAGCTTTCCGGATCAGGGC
>ODAI012590097.1_pt1 | contig 17159 bp, 13 predicted proteins | sample 1539321 | NCBI WGS metagenome assembly ODAI01 (sample SAMN02144231, study PRJEB22623) | gut metagenome | biome: sheep rumen | host: Ovis aries | place: New Zealand | reverse complement strand
GCTGGAAGGAATATAGGCCTCCGGCTGATAGTAATCATAATAAGAGACAAAAGACTCCACCGCGTTCTCCGGGAAGAACTCCTTCATTTCTCCATAGAGCTGTCCCGCCAGCGTCTTGTTGTGGGAAATGATCAGCGTCGGCCGGTTCAGCGCCTGTATGATATTGGCCATTGTAAAAGTCTTGCCGGAACCGGTCACCCCCAGAAGGGTCTGAAACTGGTTGCCCTCCTTAAAGCCCTTCACAAGCTCTTCGATGGCCCGGGGCTGGTCTCCCGTCGGCTGATATTCGGAATGCAGTACAAAATGATCCATATAATGCTGCTCCTCTCCTGTCGCTGCGCCTCTTGTCGCAGAGGAATCATTGTCAGCGTGCCGCCGGCTGCCGCACAGGCGCCGGTGCTGCCCTCCTCAGGTCTCATTCACCGTTGAGGCTATTATCAGAGTATAGCACAGGATTTTTAATTAGAACAGATTATTTTTAGAACGAATGTTCCCTCTATTTGGCGGGGCAAAAAAGAGGGCGTTGTCCTCACCGATCAATCAGTGATGCAACGCCCTCCACGCTGTTCCTATCTTCCGCCGCCGGGTCTTCCGGAAGGTCTCCCGCCATTACCGGGTCTTCCACCGGATCCTCCTCCGGGTCTTCCGCCGGGCCCGCCTCCGGGGCCGGGCCTGTTTCCTCCGCCGCCCGGTTTATTGCCGCCGGACTGAGGCTGCTGCACTTTTTTCCGCTCCTCCTGCGACCGCACGAAGCGGTCGTCCTGCCGGCGCAGCCGCAGGGCGCCGCCCGTGGCGACGTATCGGCCGGCCGAATGGCTCTTTGCCACCGGTTTCATACTGCCGTGCATGACCGCTCCTGTGATCGCCGCCGCGATAAGGCCGACGATCGCGCTGATCAGAACGCTGTCTCCCTGCTGCCTGAGGATGAGAAAATTCATGACCGCAAAAACCACGGCAAAGATACCCACGACCCATGCGGCCAGCTTAGCTTTGGACACCGGCAGGTCGCCGATCATCTTGCCGCTCTGTCCGTTCATGGCAAAAATATAGTTTTTGTCCTCCCAGTTCGTGGACAAAATCCAGACCGGCAGCATGCCGTACTCCGTCTTCTCGGAGTGTGTCTTCTCGGACTGCTGCTTGACGGAGACCGTGTTGTAGTTTTTGACGGTGCCCTTAAGCTCCGACCGGAAGGAGCTGACTGCCCGCTCTCCGGCTCTTTTGCGGCACTCCTCCCTGGAAACATCGTATTTGTTGGCCAGAAAGCCCGGCATATATTCCATGGCGAAAGGCCGGAGCTCGCCGTAATCGAAGGGCTCGATGGAATCCATCAGCTCGTCGGGCATTTTGGTGGAGGCATCCACCGGGATTTTTTCGAAGCGCATTTCGCCTTCTCTGCCCACTTCGTAGAAGTCTTTTCTGACGATTTCTTCGTCGCCTGCCCGGCGCACGTCTTCCTTGACAGCTTCGTACAGCGCGCCGCCCTCCACTTCGCCCGTGAACATCCAGAAGGGGACATAGACGCCCTTGATCTCCTGGATGTGGTTTTCGGAGTCAAAAGAGCGGGGAAGAAGCTTTCTTCCTTTGTAATAGTCCTTAAAAGCACTGACCGCCTGCTTTTTATCCACCTTGAAGGGGATGACGTAATCGGGCCGGTCAACACCGGCAAACTTGCCGGGAATGACGGTGGGGTTTCCGCAGTAAGGGCAGCTCGTTGCCGCTGTGGTCTCGTCGCAGATCAGCTCCGCGCCGCAGGTCGTGCAGTTGTAAGCGCGCATGTGGGCGGCGTCGCTCCCCCAGCCGCCCTGACTGCCGGATGCGTCGCCGGAACCGCTGCCGGCGCCACCTGATTCGCCGGCGCCTCCGGCAGCCGCTGCAGCCGCGGCCGCTTCCGCTTCCTTCGCCTTTTCGTGAGCAGCCTGGTCGGCCTTTTGCGCCGCCTTATTCTTGTCGGCGAAGAGCGCCTCCGCCTCGGCGGTAGTGAATACACTTCCGCAGTAGTCACATTTGAGCTTTCCTGTTTTGCCGTCAAATCTGAGCGGGCCCATGCAGGCCGGGCACTGGTAAACGGTTATTTTTTCTGCCATATCGGTCCTTCCTCCCTTCAGGACGGGCTTTTAGAAAAAGGGCGCACAGTTCTCACTGTACGCCCGCCGTAACTTTCGTCGTTATTCAAGCCGCCTTGCTTAAGCTCTGGGAGTCCCGCACTCGCCGCAGAATTTGCCGGTGTTGCCGGTTTTGCCGCATTTGGGGCAGGTCCATGTGCCGTCGTCAGCCGGCTTGGGGCTTCCGCACTCGCTGCAGAACTTGCCGTTGTTGCCTTCTTTGCCGCACTTGGGGCACTTCCAGCCGTCGGCCGGCTTGGGTGTGCCGCACTCGCCGCAGAACTTGCCGGTGTTGCCTTCCTTGCCGCACTTAGGGCACTTCCAGCCGCCCGCGGGCTGCATCTTGGCTGCCTGCTGCTGTTGACCCATCGCGAACAGGGAGGCCGCGTCGGTTCCGCCGGCAGCCGCCTGCTGTGCCATGCCCATTCCGAAAAAGCCCATGGCTGCTCCGTTGGGGTTTTTGGCCGCATCCATCATTGCCTGCGCTTCCGCGTTGACCTTCATGGCGCCCGCCATATTGGCGTTCGTGAAGACGGCGGTCTTCTGCAGATCCTTGATCATCTTCTCATCTTCCTCGGAAGCCTTGAGGCTGCTGATGCCGAAGGCGGAGATCACGATGCCGTACTTCTTGCCCCAGCTGTCGGAGAGGACTTCGTTGAGGGCGTTGGCCATTTCCGTCGTGTGGTTGACCACTGCGCTGTAGCGGATGCCCATCGCGGAGATCTTGCCGAAAGCGGGCTGCAGAGCGGTCAGGAGCTCTGTGCGCAGCTGATTCTCGATGCGGTCCTTGGTGTAGTCGTTGTCGACGTTGCCGCAGATATTCTTATAGAACAGGATCGGGTCGCTGAGTCTGTAGGAATACTCGCCGAAGCAGCGGATCGCGATATCGACGTCCAGGCCGATCCTCTCGTCCACGACGCGGAAGGGAACCGGGTTGGCCGTTCCGTACTTGTTGCCGATGATGTCCTTGGTGTTAAAGTAGTAAATTCTCTGGTCGTGCGCTGTCACGCCGCCGTAGGCCAGACGGGCCTTGAACTGCTCAAAGCTCTGCATGATGCCCGCGCCCAGACCTTCCGTGAACACGCTGGGCTCAGAGGAGGCGTCGTATGTGTACGCACCGGCCTGCGCGCAGATGTCGACGATGGCGCCCTGATCCACGATGATCATACACTGACCTTCGTTGACGACGATCGTGGAGCCGTTCGTGATCACGTTTTCACTTCCGCCTTTGTTGAGGATGCCGGATTTGCCGTGATGACGCTGTCCTTTTTTGACCAGTACGTCCGCATCCATCTCCGGGCAGTAGAAATAATCCTTCCACTGATCTCCAAGTACAGATGACAGTGATGCTCCTGCCGCTGTGATAAGTCCCATAGTTTACCTCCTTTTTTTACATTTGACTGCGCACCACAAGGTACTCGTCGCCGTTCCGGTAGTAGGGGCACTGCGTGTGCCTGTCCGACAGAAAGCGGATGTATTCGTCTTCATCCATGTCGATGTCGCACACGTAGTCGCCGTACTCATCGTCATAACCGCGGTAAGCGCATGTGTCGCAGCTGTTATTCATAGCCAAAATAGTCTTCTCCGTTGTGATAAATCGAATATCCAGTATCACTATTTTACCATAATATACGTTCATACAATGAAAAATAGTGACGGGAACACAGTGTTTTTACATTTTCTCCTTCAGCACCTCCAGCGCCTTGTCCAGCTGGGTGTCCGTCCTGTCCTCGAGATAGGCATCCGCGTCCAGTTCGACGTCGACGTCGGGCTCGATTCCCTTGAGGTTGATGTCGTTGCCGCCCCTCGTGTAGTAGTTGGCGATCGTCAGCTTGAAGGCCGAGCCGTCGGTCAGGGGCAGAACGTTCTGAACGACGCCCTTGCCGTAGGTTTTGCGGCCCACGAGCGTGCCGACCCCGGCGTCCTTGACGGCTCCGGACAGGATCTCGGAGGCGCTGGCGCTGTACTCGTTGACCAGGACCACCAGCGGCAGGTCAAAATCCGCCCCTTTGCAGTTGTATTCCGTCTTGTTTCCGTCCTTGTCCTGCATGTAGAAGATCAGACCCTCGGGCAGGATCTTCTCCGCGATCTCGCAGACGCTGTCGACGCTTCCGCCGGGATTGCCCCGCAGGTCCAGGATCAGGCCCTTCATGCCCTGTTCTTTGAGCTTCTCCATATTCTCGTCGAACTGCGCCGCCGTATTGTCCTCGAACTGGGTGATCTGCAGATATCCGATCCCGTCCTCCAGCATCTTGGAGTCCACGGTGGGGGAATTCACTTTGGCCCGGGTCAGCTCCTGGTCCATGGTCTCGCCGTTTCTGATCAGCGTGAGCGTCACCTTCGTGCCCTCTTCGCCCTTGATCTTACCGACGACCTCCTCCAGCTCCAGGCCCGTCATGTCCTCTCCGTCGACCTTGTAGATGATGTCGCCCTCCATGAGGTTGGCCGCCTCGGCGGGCGATCCCTTGATCACGCCGGAGATAGCGCAGGCGCCGGTCTCCACGTCCTTGCTGACGTAGGCGCCGATCCCGTAGTAGACGCCTGACATCTGGGCTTCGAGCGACTCATATTCCTCCGGCGTGTAGTAGCAGGAGTAGACGTCTCCCAGGGACTCGAAGAGCCCCTTGTACAGGCCGTTGGCCTTGGCCTCGCCCGTGACCTCGGAGGACTTGTAATAGTACTGATCGATGTAATTCTCCAGAACCCGGAGCTTATCGATCGTGTCCTTGTTAAGCGCCGTTTCGCCCGAAGAGCCGCCCGATACGGAGAGCCCGCTTCCGGAGCCGCTCCCAAGGCCGCCTCTTAAGGCAAAAGAAATCCCGATAGCGATAACTGCCACCAGGATGCCCGTGAGCAGGCCGGGGAGGAAGCCGCTTCTGCTTCTTCTGTTTCTTCCGGCGGTACTCACATATTTCTTCGTATTTTCGCTGTTGATCTGATTCTCTGTCTGCTCGTTCATTTCACCTTAGCAGGAATAAGCGCCCGGTTCCCGGGCGTTTATTCCTTACAATCCTTTCTGAACGGGGCCGTTGTTCCTCCGGCCTCAGTATTCAAATTGCTTCATGTACTTCATGTATTTGACGACCATGAGCGCGATCTTGAAGGTGATCGCGTCCTCAAACACGCGAAGATCGAGCCCCGTGCTCTTCTGAAGCTTGTCAAGGCGGTAAACCAGCGTATTTCTGTGGATGAACAGCTGTCTGGAGGTCTCCGAGACATTGAGGCTGTTCTCAAAGAACTTGTTGATGGTCGCGATCGTCTCCTGATCGAACTCCTCGGGGTTCTTGCCCTTGAAGATCTCCCGGATGAACATCTTACAGAGCGGAATGGGAAGCTGATAGATCAGCCTGCCGATCCCCAGCTCGTTGTAGGCGATCACCGTGCGGTCCTCGAAGAAGATCCTGCTGACGTCCAGCGCCATCTTGGCCTCCTTGTAGGAGCGGCTCACTTCCTTGATCTCGCCGACCACCGTGCCGTAAGCGATGCGCACGCCCTCGATGCCGAGCTTTCTCAGATGCGCGTCGATGGCGTTCGCTGTCTTCTCGATGTCCCGGATCCGGCTTCCGTCCGTCAGGTCCTTGACCACCACGACGTTGCTCTCGTCCACGGCCGTCACGAAATCCATGGTCGTCGTTCCGATGAACTCCTGCACGACCTCGAGCACATTCCTGTCGCGCTCGAGCCCCGTCTCCACGATCATGACGACGCGCTGGGCCTCCGACGCGATATGGAGCTTCTTGGCCCGGCTGTAGATATCCACGAGAAGGAGGTTGTCCAGGAGCAGGTTCTTCATGAAGCTGTCCTTGTCGTAGCGCTCCTTGAAGGCCCCCATAAGGCCCTTGACCTGGAAGGCCGCCATGCGGCCGATCAGGAGCGAGCTGTCCGTCTCGCCGTACACCACGATCACATACTCCAGCTGCTGTTCGTCCATGACCTTGAAGAACTGGTAGGGTCCCGCCGACTGGGAGTCCGCCGGAGATGTGGCAAAATCCGGAATGGCCCCTGCCGCATCGGCAAATACGGGAGCTGTAACGGCGACTTCTCTTCCTTCCGCATCCATAATCCCAAGCTCAAGATGCGATATCTCTTTGATCCCTTCTATCGTATTCTGTAATACCTGATTTGAAACCATGTCCCCCCCACGCTTTCGCAATCAAATTTCTACTCTAGTTCTGCTAGGAACAAATTTACCGTCTATTTTATTTTAGACTATAAGCGCATAAAAAACCATAAATAAAGATGAAATTTTTGTGTATTTTTAATAAGAAAAAGAGGCGAAACGACTTTTTTTGGTAAAGCCGCCTCGCCAATATGTGCAATTCTTATGACATTTGCTTGATGCGGATATCGTCCGCTCCGATCTCTATTTTGCCCAATTTGAGCAGATGTCCGACGGCCCGCTTGAACTCGTTCTTGCTCATCTGCATCTGTTCGCGGATGATGTCGGGCGAGACCCTGTCGTTGAAGGGAAGGAAGCCGCCGTTGGCCTGCATCCTCTTCATGATGCGGTCCATGTCGCGGTCCATCTGCAGGGGCGCCTTCTCGCGGATGCTCAGGTCGATCTTGCCGTCGGGCTTGACCGCAGTCACGCGCGCCGATACGACGTCGCCCACGCGCAGGTCGCGGACCAGCTCCCTCTTGGGGATGAGCGCAGAGTACATGCTGTCGACCGCCACGAAAGCGCCGAAATTGCGGCTGGTCTCATACACGATGCCGGTCACCTGGTCTCCCGTTCTGTAGGGGCTCTCCTTGCTGAGATAGGGGTACACGTTCATGGTGGCGCAGAGCCGCTCGCTCTTGTCCAGGTAGACGGCCACCAGGACCTCCTGCCCCTCCTTGACCCTCTCTCTGGGCTGCTCGTGGAAGGGAAGCAGCAGATCTTTGTCCAGGCCCCAGTCCAGGAAGGCGCCGATGCGGCCGACCTGCAGCACCGTGAGATATCCAACCTGGTGCAGCATGAGCTTGGGCTTTCTGCGGGTCGCGATCATTCTGTCCTCGGAATCCTTGTAGAGGAAGACCTCCAGGGAGTCCCCCTCGCTGATGCCCTCGGGCACCTGGGAGCGGGGCAGCAGAACACGCCCTTCCTCCGGGTCGTCTCCGATCAGGTAGATCCCGAAAGGAACTGTCTTTTCCACTTTGAGAGTCTGCAGTTCACCTAATTTCATGTCATCCTCCGCTTTGTGCTGCGAATTATTTATCGAACAGTTTCATTTCCACGACCGCATAGGCTTTTCCGTCCTCCCCGTTCATAGAGACGAGGACGGTGTCTTCCGCCGTGCGGTAAACGACCGGTACGATGCGGTCCCCCAGAACGGCCTGCTTTCTGTACTCGACGCGGAGTTCTTCGATCTCCGCGCCCGCAGGCAGATACATGACCGCAAAATGCACGTACTGCGCATTGTTCATGTGCTGATTCGTGTCGAGATGGTGGAGTCTTACCACGACCTCGGGCCGGGGCTCTCCGCCCTCCTCCGGCACCCGGATCTTTCTGGGCTTGTAGTCCATCTCCAGCTTCGGGTTGGTCCTGTACTTCTCCTTGAGCTCCTCCGGGATCCGCAGGGGATACATCTTCTCCATGTCCAGGAGCGTCCACACCGAGTTGGCCACGGAGAGGCGCTCGCCGTCCTCCGCCTCCATCATGAAATTTCGCATTCCCATGATGCCCTTGAACTCGTAGGGGGACGTGCCGGTCCGGATTCTCTCGCCCATCTGCGGCCGCCGCAGAAACCGGATCTGCCAGTAGTTGATCACCCAGGCGCAGTGGTTTCTTTCCATATAGTCCAGGCCGACTCCCAGGTCCTCCGACTGAAAGGAGGAGCAGTCCTGATAGTAGTCGATGGTCTTTTCGGCCGTCAGCCTGCGCCGGCTGTCGACTTCGCTGTATCGTATGCGCCCGTCAAAAGTATACATCCCTTCTTTTTCCTTATCCGTTCAGAACGCCGTTGGAATTAAAGTAGTAGATCGTGTTGTTGATGTCCCAGTAGCCGGTGGCTGCGCGCCCGCCCGCAGAGGGGCTGAAGAAGTACTTCTTTCCGCCCACGGTGACCCATCCGAGGGTCTTGTGTCCCTGGGAGTCAAAATAGTACAGCATTCCGCCGATCTTGGTCAGCCCGGTCTGCATGACGCCCTGCTTGTTCATGAAGTAGGTGTAGCCCTTCACGGTCTTCCACCCCGTCACGGCGTAGCCCTCGGAGCACATGTAGTACCATTTGCCCTTGCTCTCCACCCAGCCGGTCTTCATCTTGCCCTGTTCGGTCAGATAGTACTTTCGGCTGCCGATCTTGAGCCATCCGGTCCTCATCTCGCCGCTCTTGGCAAAATAGTACCAGGACCCGCCGATCTTCTTCCAGCCCGTGGCCATTTTGCCGCCGGAGCCGAGATAGTAGGTCTGTCCTTTATATTTGAGCCAGCCCTTGAAGAGGCTGCCGTCCGCCGAGTAGTAGTACCAGATGCCGTTCTTTTTCTTCCACTTGCCGCCGGAAGCTGTGGTCGCGCTGCTGCTGCCGCTGGCATTGCCGCTGCCGCGGAGCTGGATGGTCGCTCTTTTGCCGTTGCTGCCGAGGCGCCATGTCACGTGGTAGTGGTCTCCGGTGTGAGCGTCGATGATCGGTGTGCCGGCGCTGTTGCGGCCGACGCAGATCGCGGTGTGGTCGTACACGCCGTTGCTGTTCCAGTCGTAGTAGACCGGGTTGCCGCGCAGGACATTGCTGTCGCTGGCGCTCATGAATTTGCCGTATTTCTTGAAGTTGGAGATAGCTCCGCTGCAGTTGATCCACGCGTAGGAAGCGGGATACCAGCTGCTGTTCTTGGGCATGCCGCCCGCGTACAGGCACTGGGATACGAAGTTGCAGCAGTCCACGCCGGGATACTGCTTGTAGGCGGGGTTGCGGGAGGTCGCCCACTTGTCGGCGTAGGCGATTGCCTTGTCGGGGCTGTAATTGTACTTGCCGTCGCCGTAGGTCTTGAGGGAGGAAGTTGCGATCTCTCCCACTGCCGGAGCTGCGGCCTCTGTCTCTGCGGAACCGTCCGCCTCAGCCTCTGCAAAAAGCTCTCCTTCTGCGCCGTCGAAAGTCTTCTCCTGCTCTTCGATATCCTCCAGCCACGTGAAGTTCCTGTCTGTATTGGTGACAGCCGCCACTTCCCAGCTGCCGTCCTTCTCCTTGAGAACCGCCGTGTAGTAGTAGCGGTACGCGGAGACGTTGACCGTATTCTGGTCCTCGCCCTCTGTGTACCCCTCGGTCATCCACTCGTCCACGTCGACATAGACGCGGCCGTCTTCCGCCTCACAGCCCGTCACCGTGTAGCCCGGGATCAGGTCCGTCAGCGTCTGCGCCGAAGAAATTCCCATCTTCGTGTAGGAATCCTGCCTCTTCCACTCAGCACAAACCGCCTCATCCGCAGCGTCTCTGGCGCCGAGCAGGTAGGAGGCCTTCTCATTCTCATACTGAGTCAAAATATTCATAATATCGCCGGCCTTCGCCTCGCCCAGTTCCCTGGCCACGGCAGTGCTGTCCGGTTTCATATTGCGGGCAATTTCGAGAATTTCCTGATCTGAAATAGATGTGCTTCTGGCATACAGTTCCGAAATGGCGTCCTCGTAGGAAATGCTTCCGTCCTCGCCGGAAACGCTGCCGTCCTCGAGGGATGCGCTTGTATCCTCTTTGGAAACGCTGCCGTCTGCGGCAGCGGAGGATGCGTCGGAATGGCCGGCGGAAAAGCCGGGCGTGCAGATCGTACCTGCTGTGATTGTGAGTGCTGATACTATTGCGATTACTGTATGCTTTTTCATAGTCCCCTCCGATCTCTATGATGACGGTAATCATTAACTGCAATGAAATGTAATATCTTCATTAACGATCTTAACATTTTATTAATATTTTGTCACTAATTATTTAATAGTTATTTCAAATTAGTGATGTTGCACAACGCCGGAGGGGCGAATTTGTCAAACATTCAGTATAAAACGCTCTATTTTGCCGCTTATCGCACGATCGGGCAGGATGCTCCTGCCCGATTGACCGTTGGCCGTCCAATACATCTTCGTGCAGGCACGAGATGTGCTTTCCGGCCTGTCGCACAAAAAAAGAACTCCCACAACATTCTGTGGAAGTCCTTGTACCTAGCAGGGCTAGAAGGATTCGAACCTTCAAAATGACGGAGTCAGAGTCCGCTGCCTTACCGTTTGGCTATAGCCCTTTATGTATGTAAACGGCTTCGTGCCGGTTACGAATTGTTATTATAGAGTAAGGTTTGCATTTTGGCAAGCCCTTTTTAAAACTTTTTTCTCTTTCCTAAGATTTCAGATTATTCGGGGCGGCACTTGCGGCACGGCCGATTAGGCCGTTATGCATAAAAAATGAATAATTATTCATTGGCCAATCGGTCCAAATCTTCCTTTTTGGAACCCTTCTTGTCAAAAATCTGTTTTCCGGTCCTTTTTCCGACTTCGGAAAATGAATAAAATCCGGAAAATATTCATAAAAAATGCATAATTATTCATTTTTGAATTGCCCGATTTTCCTCTTTTGACAAGAAGGGTTCAAAAAAGTTATATTTCAGGATTTCGAAAATGAATAAAAATGCATTTTTATTCATTCGGCTGCTTTACGCGTTCTTCCAGGCGGCCGGCGTCAGCAGCATCAGCATGGGATACAGCTCCAGGCGCCCTGCCAGCATATCGAACATGAGGATATACTTGGTGACCGGCCTCATGAAGGCGAAGTTGCAGGTGGGGCCGACTTTGGAGAGACCGGGACCGATGTTGTTGAAGGTACACGCCACCGACGTGAAAATGGTCTCCAGGTCCAGGTTCTCGAAGACGGTGATGGCCAGCACAGACAGCGAAAACAGCAGCATGTAGGTGGACAGGTAGACGCTCACGCTGTGGAGCGTGCTTCTGTCGAGGGTCTTGCCGTCCATGGTCACGTTGGTGACCGCGCGCGGGTGCAGGTATTTGCGGATCTCGCGGTAGACGGTCTTGAACATGATCAGGACACGGGAGACCTTCATGCCGCCGCCGGTACTGCCGGCGCAGGCGCCGATGAACATGATCAGCACCAGAATGGCCCTGGAATACTGCGGCCACTGGTCGAAGTCCGCGGTCGCGAAGCCGGTGGTCGTGATGATCGAGCCGACCTGGAAGGCCGCGTGGTGGAAGGCCTGATAGAGCGACGGGAACATATTCCGGATATTGATCGTGATCGTGATGACCGCGAAGGCAATGATGCCAAAATAGCCCTTGAGCTCACTCATTTTGAAAACCTCCCCCATCCTCTTCCGCAGGATGAAGAAGTAGGCGTTGAAGTTGACGCCGAACATAATGATGAAGACCGTAATGATGCTCTGCATCAGGTTCGAATAGCTGGCGCAGCTGTCGTTGCGCACACCGAATCCTCCCGTTCCCGCACTGCCGAATGAGATGCAGAGCGCGTCGAACAGAGGCATTCTGGCGATCACGAGGAGAATGCACTCCGTAACGGTGATGCCTAAGTAGATGGTGTACAATATTTTGGCAGTTTCTTTCATGCGCGGGACGAGCTTGCCGACTGTAGGGCCCGGGCTCTCCGCCTTCATGAGGTTCATATTGTAGCCGCCCGTCATGGGCAGGACCGCCAGTATGAAGACGATGACGCCCATACCGCCGACCCAGTGGGTGAAGCTTCGCCAGAACAGGCCAGTGTGGCTGAGCCCCTCGACGTTGGTCAGGATGCTCGATCCTGTCGTCGTAAAGCCCGACACCGTCTCAAACAGAGCGTCCGTGAAGTTGGGGATGTCGTGGGTGATCACCAGCGGGATCGCGCCCAGAATACTCAGGACGATCCAGCTCAGGCCCACGATGACCAGTCCCTCTCTCGCGTAATAGGCCTGGCTCTGAAGCTTAAACGAGGAGATCACCTTTCCGACGATCAGATAGATGATCCCCAGCACCAGGTAGACGATCACCTGCTTTTCCCTGTAAAACAGGCCGCACAGAGCCGGGAGAAAAAGAAACGCTCCGGTAAACTCAATGACGATGCCGAGTATTTTCCGGATAATGGAATAATTCATAGCCGCCTCCTGTCCGTCAACGAAGTATGTCCCCGATATCCCCGAAGCCGAGGTGGGACGTCACGACGATCACGCTGTCGCCGATGTGGATGCTGGAACTTCCGTTGGGAATGATGATCCTGCCTCCCCGGCTGATGCACGCGATCAGGACATTGGGCTTGACCTTGAGCTCGGAGAGCGGAATGCCCACGATGGGCGAATCGCTCCGGATCTCGAATTCAAGGGCTTCCACCTTGTTCTCGATGATCTTATAAAGGGACTCCACGTTGCTGCCGATGGAATTCTGCAGCGCGCGGACATAGCGGAGGATATTGTCCGCCGTGATGTTCTTGGGATGCAGGAGCGTCCCCAGGTCCAGTCTCTTGATGATCTCGTCAAAATCCAGACGGTCCACCTTGGTGATGACCTTGGCCTTGGACACGTTCTGCGCGAACATGGACAGGAAGAGATTCTCCTCGTCCATACCGGTCAGCGTGACGAAGGACTCGCACTCCTTGATGCCCTCCTCCATCAGGATATCCTGATTGGCGGCGTCGGCGTTGATGATGACAGCCTTGGGCAGCTGGTCGCAGAGCTCCTCGCAGCGTTCCCTGTCCTTCTCGATGATCTTGACGCGGATCCCCGTCTCCAGCAGCTGCTGGGCCAGATAGAAGGCGATCTTGCCGCCGCCGATGATCATGCAGTCCCTGACTCTGCGGCTCTTAAGGCCGATCCGGGAGACAAAATCCCTGGTATTCTGCCTGGAGGCGACGATACTGATGACATCGCCCGACTTGAGCACGAAGGAGCCGTTGGGGATCTCGACCTGATCTCCTCTCTCGACCGTGCAGATCAGGACGTCCGTGCCGGTCCTTCTGTGGATCTGCGCCAGCGGGCATCCGTCCAGAACGGAGCCCTCCGGGATCCTCACCTTGATGATCTCGACTTTGCCCTTGGCGAAGGTCTCGATCTGGACCGCCGAAGGGAAACGGAGAACGCGCGCCGCTTCGGTCGCAGCCGCGTATTCCGGGTTTACGGTCAGGGACAGGCCCAGTTCTTCCTTGATGAAGCTGATCTCGCTGTTGTAGACCGGGTTCCTCACTCTGGCGACTGTGCTGCAGCCGCCCGCTTTTTTGGCGATCAGGCAGCACAGGAGATTGAGCTCGTCGGAGTCCGTCGCCGCGACCAGAAGGTCCGCGTTCTCGATCCCGGCCTCGAGCTGGATCTCATGGCTCGCGCCATTGCCCACAAGGCCCATGACATCGTAATTATTCGAAATATCTGTGACAACTCTGCTGTCAACGTCGATGACGGATATGTCGTGCCCCTCCTGGCTCAGCTGAGCCGTGAGAGCGGAGCCGACCTTTCCGCATCCAACCACTATGATCTTCATTTTTTATTCCCCTTTTTTTCAAGATCGCCTTGGCGCTCAGGCCTCGTGCGTGACAACTCGGAGAAGGTCGCCCTCTTCCGCCGGGGCGCAGACGGCCGGATCAGCCGCCAGAACCAGTTCCAGATCGATGATCTCCTTTGGATGGGGCGCGCTGTCCACTTTTTCTCCATTCTGATTATACATGGATTTGACCATTATCGGAATATCCCTTCCGTCGGGTTTCATCAGTTCGATCAAATCTCCGGCGCAGAACTTGTTTCTCTGCGTGATACGCGCTCTGCCCTCCGGCGTGATCTCCTCCACGATCCCCAGAAACACGGCTTCGTTGACATACGTGTTGCTGTCGTACACCATGCCCGTCTCGTCCGGTCTTCCGTAATAAAAACCGGTCGTAAAGCGCCTGTAGGTGCACTTGCGGATCGCGTCCTGATACGCGGGGATCCTGGACCTGTAGAGCTCCTCGCTCTCCAGATAATCGTCGATAGCCTGCCTGTAGGCCCGGCCCACGGACGCCACATAGAGCGCCGTCTTCATGCGGCCCTCGATCTTGAGGCTGTCGACGCCCGCCGCGAGGAGGTCCGGGATGTGCTCGATCATGCACAGGTCCCTGGAGTTAAAGACGAAGGTCCCCCGCTCGTTCTCCTCCACCGGCAGGTAGACGCCGGGCCGGGATTCCTCCATGACCGCGTATTTCCACCGGCAGGGATGCGTGCACGCGCCGTGGTTGGCGTCTCTCCCCGTAAAGTAGTTGGACAGTAGGCACCTTCCCGAGTAGGAAATGCACATGGCGCCGTGGACGAACGCCTCGATCTCCCGGTCCTCGGGGATATGCTTCCGGATCTGGGCGATCTCGACGAGGCTCAGCTCCCTGGCGCAGACCACGCGCTCCGCCCCCATCTGAAACCAGAAGTTGAAGGTCCCGTAATTGGTGTTGTTGGCCTGGGTCGAGATATGGATCGGGATCTCCGGGCAGGCCTTGCGCGCCAGCATGAACATACCCGGGTCCGCGACCAGTACGGCGTCGGGCCCGATCTCCGCCAGCTGGCCAAAATACTGCTCCGCCCCGGCCAGATCGCTGTTATGAGCCAAAATATTGGCCGTCACGTACACTTTGACCCCGTGCTCGTGGGCAAAGCGGATTCCCTCCTCCATGTCCGCCGGCGAGAAATTTCTCGCCTTGGCGCGCAGTCCGTAGGCTTCTCCGCCGATGTAGACGGCGTCCGCCCCGTAGCGGACCGCGGTCTTAAGCACCTCCAGGTCCTTGGCGGGAAGCAGAAGCTCAGGCTTCCTGTTTTTGAACTCTTCTCTCATAGATATCCTCGCTTATATATTTTGGCCGTTCCCCGCGCCGCGCTTTTTGACCGAGATCGCCGCCCCGTCTCCCGTCTCCAGGAGCACGGTCCTCAGGAGCGGGTCGCCGGAGATCGCCGACAGGTACTCCCGCATTCTCTTATGGATGGTCCGGTTCCTTCTCGTGACCGCGAATTTGGACTCCAGGATCTCGCCCTCCTTGAGGACGTTGTCGGTCAGAAGGACTCCTCCCGGCCTCAGAAGGCGGATCACGTCGGGCAGAAAGCGGATGTACTGGCCCTTGGCGGCGTCCATAAAGATGAAGTCGTACGGGCCCTCCAGTCCGGGCAGGATCTGCGCCGCGTCTCCCTCCAGGAGGGTGATCCCCTCCGCTCCGAAGCTCTCGAAGTTGGCCCGGGCCTTCTCCGCTCTCTCGTGGTCCCTCTCGATCGTGACGATCCCGCAGGGCTCCGGTGCGTACGTGTTCATGACCAGCGCCGAGTAGCCCACCGCCGTGCCGATCTCCAGGATCCTGGCGGGGGCCAGCATTTCCAGCAGACACTGAATAAGGCCCCGGGTGTGGGGCCGAATGATCGGTACTCCTTCTTCCAGAGCCTTTTTCTCTAATTCTCTAAGCCGGGGCGTCTCCCCGGCGTGCAGCGATTCCGCAAATACGCCGATCCGCTCCCCGATCTCCCGCTGCAAGGCGAGCTGTTCCAAAAAATCCATCTCTTTACTGCTGCTCCTCGGGTACGGCCGGTTCCTCCGTCGTGGCGAAGGGCGACGCCTCGGTGCCGGAGATCACCTTCATGATCTCCTCCGTGGTCATCTCGGAGGAAAGAGCGTAAGTGCCTGTTTTGTACATGCCCGAGTAGTCGGACACTTTCTCCTGGATCAGGAAGAGTCTGGCCGACTCCACCAGTCCCTGCTCCTCGAGCTGCTCTGCCAGTTTGGAGGCGGTCAGCCCGTCCTCCACCGTGAACATCACGACTTTACCGGTGCCCTTGGCGTCCTTTCCCTGCTGGGAAAACACGCCGTAGCCGACTTCGTAATAATGCTTGGCCTGTCCCGCCATGAAGAGGATCGCCGCCGCGATCAGCCCGTAGATCAAAAGACTTCCGAGGGTGTCGATGACGACCCCTATAGTGGTGCGCACTTTTTTCACTGCTTTGCCTCCCGTACAGCCTTCCGCCGTACTCTCTTTTGCCAGATGCTGCTGTTATTCGATCTCAACGATAATGGGAAGGACCATGGGCCTTCTCTGGGTCTTCTTCCAGAAGAAGTCGCTCAGACCGTCCCTGACGACCGCCTTGATGCGGTTCCGGTCCGTCGTCCCCCGCTCTTCGCACATCAGGAGCGAGCCCTGCGCCACCATGATCGCGCCGTTGAGGAGCTCCTCGGCCTCCTTGATGTAGACGAAGCCCCTGGAGGTGATCTCGGGTACCGTAATGGCTCTGCTCGTTCCCGCCATCATCGCGAAGGTCACGATGACGATTCCGTCCTCGGCCAGGTGCTGTCTGTCCCTCAGAACGACGTTTCCGACGTCGCCCACGCCCAGTCCGTCGACGAGAATGTTGCCCACCGGCACGTCCCCCGTGACTTCGGCTTTCTCCGGCGTGATCTCAAGGACATTGCCGGACTGCAGGATGAAGATATTCTTTCTGTCGATGCCCAGCTCCTCCGCGAGCTTGGCGTGAGCCACCAGATGGCGGTATTCGCCGTGCACGGGGACCGCGTACTTGGGCTGAACCAGCGTGTAGATCAGCTTGATATCCTGCTGGCAGGGATGGCCGGACACGTGAACGTCCTGGAAAATGACGTCCGCCCCCTTCATCTGGAGCTTGTTGATCACGTTCGTGACGGCCTTCTCGTTTCCGGGTATGGGGCTCGAGGAGAAGATGATCGTGTCGCCCTCTCCGATCGAGATCTTGCGGTGGATGTTCTCCGCCATGCGGCTGAGCGCCGCCATACTCTCGCCCTGGCTTCCCGTTGTGATGATGACGGTCTGCTCGCCGGGATAATTCTTGAGCTCATCCACACTGATCAGCGTGTTCTCCGGGACATTGAGACATCCCAGCTCCGAGGCCGTCGCGATGATATTGACCATGCTGCGGCCCTCCACGACGACCTTGCGGCCGTACTTGTAGGCGGAATTGATGATCTGCTGCACCCTGTCCACGTTGGAGGCGAAGGTCGCTATGATGATCCTTGTGTCGCTGTGCTCCTGGAAGAGCTGGTCGATGGTCTTGCCCACCGTCCTCTCCGAGGGCGTAAAGCCGGGTCTCTCGGCATTGGTCGAGTCGCAGAGGAGGGCCAGAACGCCCTTTCTGCCCAGCTCGGCAAAGCGC
>ODAI014756852.1_pt1 | contig 17160 bp, 17 predicted proteins | sample 1539321 | NCBI WGS metagenome assembly ODAI01 (sample SAMN02144231, study PRJEB22623) | gut metagenome | biome: sheep rumen | host: Ovis aries | place: New Zealand | reverse complement strand
TCTCCGACGCGGCAAATATCTACGAATCGGGTCTTTCCTTCCTGCGCCTGGCGCATTATCAGCACAGCAATGAAGAGATTGATTTATATGACCGGCTGGGGATCTGTGTCTGGAGCGAGGTGGGGGTGGTGGATGAAATCATCTCGCCTGCCGATCCCAATTATGAAGCCTTTATGTCCGTCACGCAGGCGCAGCTGACCGAACTCATCAAGCAGCAATATCATCATCCTTCCATCCTGGTATGGGGATTGGGCAATGAGCTTCGCCGGGAAATGACAGGAGATTTCCAGCGCACAGCCGGGGATGATCCTGACAGCCCGGATTTGGCAACCGATTACCACCAGCGCATGAACGCGTTAGCGCACGACCTGGACCCTACCCGCAAAACCACCTATGCGGCTTTCTGCCTGTTCCATCGGACGCATGATTGGGAAAGCGACAGCGCTTCCATGAACCTGTACCCCTACTGGTACGTGAACGGCATGGAAAAATGGTACATGAACAAAAGCAGTATGGAGGGCATCATGTCGGCAGATTTTCACGCGCTCAAAGCAATGCAAACCATGAAGCCGCTGGGGATTTCTGAATACGGCTGCGGCGGTGAGGTAGGTTTCCTGCGTCCCATGGAAGCGGACGGAACAGTTACTGCGGGAACGGATTATCCCGATTGGCAATGGTCTACTACTTTTCAAACGTATCTTCATGAAAAAATCTACAATGAAATCGTGCACAAGCTGCCCTGGATCTGGAGCAGCGCTTTGTGGCAGTTGTTTGATTCGGCTTCAGATAAAAAGCAAGGCGGACTTCCCGGTACCAATGACAAGGGCCTGATCTCCTTTGATCATCAGACTAAAAAGGACGCTTTTTATTTCTATAAAGCCAACTGGAACCGTTTTGAGCCGTTCATTCATATCATTGCCGCAGAGAATACGGATGTGGTGCGGGCATACTCCAATTATCGCCTGCTCCAATTGTATGTGGATGATGTGCCCTTTGGAGAACCGATTTCAGACTCACATCCGAATTCTCCTGTTCCCAGCGGCATGGGCATTTTCCTTTGGACAAATGTGAAAAAAGGGAAAATCAGAATTCAAGGTAGGATGTAATACGAAAGGAATGGAAAAATGAGCTATTTGTCACTACAGGGTTTGAAGCTTAAACAGTTAGCATCTGTTTAGTAACAAAAAACCAATCTCCACAGGTATTATAATATATATTCTAATGCAACTATCAATTGAGTGAGAGTTTTTCTCTGTCCATCAACAAAGGGTTGATGGGCTTTTATTTTTTTGCAGTTGTCGCATTCCGACGTCCTATGATATAATAAACTCAAATCCTCCTCTGCAAAGGAAGCTGATCGTACATGCCGACCAAGTCAGAGATAGAATCCCGCGTTTCCCGCATCATACAGATTTTCAAGTCCGCGATGCCGGGCATTCCCGCGCCTTATCCATCAATTACTGTCGCAACTCAGCGGACGTACCGCGATACCAGAGCGCTACTTGTATCTCAAACCGGCTCTGCTGCTGTCGCTGCGCCTGTCGATGCATGGGTTGTAGAATTAATCAGCGGGGAAAAAGGATCAGCAATCCTTGTACAAAAGGAACAAGTGAAAAGCCTGGATCACCTGTATCATGTGCTCTGGTCTATCCTGGGGCGTTTTTATCTCATTGCCGCTCAGCATGGTACACCATCTGACGGTAAGAATTCTCTGCCAGAAAATGAAAGCGCAAAACAATTCTGGTCCGTTTTCGCTTCAGAGGCGATTGCAAACCGAGTAGAAAGGTCTTTGCGCAGAACATCCAGAAACGAACCGGCAAAGGTAGAATGGACGGATCAGGAAATAAAGCTCATCGAGGACGAAACAAAAATCCAGCTTATGCGGTCGTATGGAAAGCAGGAAATAGAAGCAACTGAGTTTGGTATGCTCCTTGCAACGTTGATCACGGATGACCTGCTGCTGGATATGATCAGCACCCGACATAAGGAATTGGTGACATTGCCAGGAGAAATGCAGCCTGTCTACAAGGCGTTAAAGGCATTGCTGGAACGGCAGATGGAGAAAGAAAGGTTCTGGGAAGCGGACGAAATAACAATCAACCAAATCAGTTCTTTACTGGCGGAGTTGAACCGCGAATATCAATTTCTGATCGCCGGAGAATTGGTAGAGGACGAGATGGCAGCAGCGGAATTACCAAAGGGAGAGCTTCCCGATCTGATGGAGGACTTACCGGAGATTGATTGATACACGAAAACTGAGGGGGATAAAGATGCTGATACAAGTCATTGGAACTGGGTTTGTATCGCTCATCAGCTGGGCGGTATTTGCGTTTTTCTTTCATAAGGACAGAAGCAGATACCGGAATTGCTATTTTCTGTCGGTCGCTTTGGCGTCGCTGATTCCTTTTATTCTCACGCTTTCTGGAAAATACATGAATCGCGTGGCCGTAATCATGATGAACGCGGCTTTGCTGTTTCTGCTGATTGTTCCGTTCTTTCTGATCTATAATGGCATCGTCATGATCCGAAAAGAAGGGAAGCATCTATCTCAATTGCTGTCCCTTGGGTTGGGCATTGTGATCCTGTTGGGAGAAGCGGCATTCGTCGGAACGGTGTTTGGTTTTTATCTTTCGGACCGTTTTCCCACGGAGGCAGATTTTTATCATTCGGCTTACTATATCACCGGAGCAATCATCAGTGTTTCCGTAATATACGGTTCCGTCGCGTTTCTGGTCTTTATGATCTACACCCTGTTTCTGCAAATCATTCCCCGAAAGAAGGACTTCGACTATGTAATCATTCATGGGGCGGGGCTGCTGGGCGGAAAGCGGGTATCAAAGCTCTTGGCTGACCGGCTGGATAAAGCAATCGAAGTGTACCGAAAAGACCCGACGCCGCCCAAACTGATCCCGTCTGGAGGTCAGGGAGAAGATGAAAGTCTTTCCGAAGCGGAAGCCATGCGAGCGTACCTAATTGAAAAAGGGATTCCGGAATCTGATGTCATCCTGGAATCCCAATCCACAACCACACTGGAAAACCTGCAATACTCCAAGCAAATTCTGGATCGCCTGGAAGGCCGGAAATATACCGCTCTCGTCACCAGCAACTACCATGTTTACAGAGCCCTTCGATATTGCAGAAAGATTCATCTGACTTGTACCGGTATCGGCAGCCATGTGGCCTTTTACTATTGGCCCAGCGCATTGATCCGGGAGTTCATTGCCATACACGCGGAAAAAAAGCATGCTGTGATATTCATCGCCGGATGGCTTCTATGCATAGCCGCCATATTTCTTCCGTTGGTATTTTAGTTCAGACCCTATCGCAGCCAAGAATAAGCAATCACTCCGCTGGCCGAATCCTGCCGGTGATCACATCTTTCGGGAAGAAATATCTGATTTCACCGCTTTCATATTGCACAGCGATACGGTTGTACACAGGAAGATTCACGACAATTCCCTCTCCAAATACCGTTGTTACTTTCAAGCCGCGAACGAATGGTGACATTTCATGCTCCTCCTTCAGCCCACTCTTATATTGATAAAAGAATGGGAATCATCTTTGAAACGCCGCTCATTGTACGCCGCGAAGACGACAGGAGCAATGGAAAAAATAAATCCAGAAAAACGATTGACACCGATGAACTCCGATGTTGCCAGAGGTTCCAGCCTTTCTTACAATTCTGTGAAGTCTATTTCTGGAATCAATGCTGCCCGAATTTTCCCAAACCACTTGGTATAGGGTACTCTATTTCATCTTTCTCTGTCAAGCGTTTCTGCAAGAAACGCGCAGCCACATGATTTATCATGTGATCAAAGGGGCTTGGGGATGCTTCCCCAACAAGCGCGCGATGGCAATTATTGGCCATCCGCGCATTGCTTGCCACTATTATCCCGAATGGCACGCAAGCGCTGTAGCCCTAAAAAATCAGCGTTTTCAAGGAATTTGTGCTGGCTTCTATGGGCATATTATGGTATACTTAAAAATGGCCTGTTTTATCCCTAAATGCAGTCAGAAAGTCAGCATTCAAAGAGGATTGCAGAACAGGATACTTAGAGCAGAATACTTGGCTAAGCCGATACACCAATAAATCCAAATGGTCAATGGGATGGGATAGAATCATAAACGGAACCGTAAAGACCAAGGAATTATCCTGAATCGAGATCGTGGAGGTGCGAAGATGGGGATTTTCGATAAGCTGTTGGGACGAGGACAGGATCAATCAGAGGAAAAAGCTTTAAGTGAAGTACCGAAAGCAGTGCTTCCGCAAGAGACATCTGACATCGAGAAAGCAATCGCTGAAAAAGCATCTCATTTAAGTGAATACAAAAAAATACCGCTGGGCGAAATCGCGACATTAGGTGGCGTGTTTGCCCAGCTTTCTCCTGCTTTAAGGACAGTTGCACAAACTGTCACCATGGATGGTTTCGGTTATATGCCGATAAACAACCTTGGAGGAGAGGCTTTGCGCCAATTTGCGAAGAGCACGCCTGGCATTTATGCTGGTTCCTTTAAGGACCTTGCCACAGGGAAAAATACGATGGCCCAATTGGTAAAACTTGGTCCGCAGACTGTGACTGCAAACTCTGTTATGCCGATCAATCCCATGATGATGGCTATGGCTGTAATGATGGTTCAAGTGAATCAGAAGTTGGATGCCATTCAGAAAACACAGCAGGACATTTTGTCGTTTTTACAGGAAGACAAGAAAGCTAAGCTGCAGGGCGATCTGAACATGCTTTCAGATATTCTGGACAAGTATAAATTCAACTGGGATAACGATCAATACAGAAATAATTATCACATGAAGGCTCTGGATATCAAACAAAGCGCTGAGCAGAACATCATATTCTATCAGAAGCAGATTGCCGACAAGATCAAAGGATTGCCTCCGGTTTTTCTTGATCAGGCTATTCGAGACACTATGAACAAAATTGCTGACAATTTTCATGATTACAGCATGGCTTTATATCTGTTCTCTTTCTCCTCTTACCTTGAAGTAATGCTTCTGGGAAACTTCACCGAAGAATACTTGAATTCAGTTGCGCAGAGAGTAAGGGATTATCAGATGTATTATCAAGAACAGTTTGAGAAATGCCGTGATTATATAGCGAAGGTATCCGGTGATTCTGTACAAATGAAAGTACAGGACGCAGTTGGACAAGCAGGAAAATTCCTTGGGAATCTGATTGGTTCTTCGCCGCTACTGAATAAGGGGCCGGTGGATGAGTGGCTTAAAGACGGCGGCGAGCAACTGCTTAAAGGGAAAGAGGAAAGGATAGCTAAACTGGTTGCTGAGTTTGAAACGAAACAGGAAACCGGCAGCGAACTGTTCGTTGATAGCATTCGCAACGTCAAAACGGTTTGCAATGAAACGCAGGCTATTATGTTCGACAAAGAAAACCTGTATCTGATTGCTTGAATTTAAAACTCAATCTAAATACTGGAAGAGGTGCTGACGATGAAACGGTTCTTTGCAGTTTTGCTTATTGGGAGCATGATGTTTTCCATGGCTGCCGCTGAGGAAGAAGAACATAAATCAGTATTGGATTCAATTGGTGGATGGTTTGGCCAAGCATGGGAAGACACTTCTGGGTGGGTTTCACAGGCGTGGTCAGATGCTTCCAAATGGGTGGAAGGAGCATGGGGTGACTCTTCAAAGTGGGTCGAGCAGGCCTGGAACGATTCGTCAAAATGGGCCACTGATATTTGGGGCGATGTTTCCACTTGGGCGTCAGAGACGTATGAGTCTGCATCTGGTTCGATTGGAGCTTGGTGGGCTGAGGCATTTAATACAGTAACAGAAACGACGAGCAATCCTTGGGAATGGCTTACGGCAGAAGCAAAAACACTTCAGCCGGAGGCACTGAAAACTCTTTCAGATGTAAAAGAGGCAGCTATGTCTAATGGAAGTGATGCAGAGGATAAAGTTAAAGCAACGTTTTTTTCTATGCTGAAAACATTGAAACTAAATAATGAAGATTCAGAAAAAGTTTGGAATACCATGGAAGCTTATGCAAACCAGAAGGGAATTTCTAAAATGGCAGCATCTAAACTGGCTCTTCCATACTTGTTCCAGCTCACAATTGATAGCGCGGAAACGCAGGAGGGTATTCCTGCGATAGCAATAGCACAGTATCTTACTGCCATTGTCGAGAAGCTTAATGTAAGCACGACAGAAGCAGCCGGTCAACTTGTAGACCAACTGAACGAAGTACTTAGTGGGATTTGACAGAATCGAGGGGGGTGTACATTATGAGGAAAACAATTTCGCTCTTTGCTGCTCTTATCATTTTGTCGAGCATGATGTTACCAATGTCTGTAACAATGGCAGAAAGTGGCGGAGAAGGAGAAAACGTGATGACATCACTCTCTGATACACAGAGAAATTCCATAGGAGTTTTGAACTACCTTGCATTTCTCACAAAAGAGATAGAGAATCAGAAAGAAAATAGAATGTACCTGGAGAGCGCTTATTCTTCCCTGTATAACAACACCTATATGAATTCAATAGATGCTGTTACGCTTGGACAAGTTAAGAGCCTCTTAACAGCTTTGAATAACTTCAAAATGTTGGCTGTAAAACGGGAACGATTGGAATACATTTATGAGCAGAATCAGGCCCAAGCTATTCGCGATGCTGTTCCAAGTCCCTTGGCTGTAATGAATATTATCCAGTCGGGTAGTTGGCAAAAAGCCCTTGTCTCTATTGTATATATGGCTGTGGATTCAGTGGCTTCCTATAATTCAAGCAAGAGCGCTGCAGATCTTCAGTACCTACAGGACGGATGGGAGCTCGACGATAAAGAGTCAGAGATACTACACCAAGGGCATTTGGATTCCCTGGAATACATGTGGGAAATTATTCATGATTATGATCTCCCTGGTGATCTTGCAATCAATGAAGATGATATTGACAGATTTGTTGATTGGAAGAGCGATAGTAACCTTATTTCTCGAATTCAGTTTTTGGAATCAAATAGATCTGTTTATCAAGCATTCGGTGAATATTGGCTTACACTCGCTGAGAGCTACTATGAAAATGGGGATATGGCGAAATGCCTTGATGCTGTGAAATCCTATGAAACATACAGTACTAGAATCTTCAGAAAAGACTATCACTATGCAAAAGTTTTACCTCTTGCAATAACAGCTGCAAGCGAAGTATATGACCAGGATCAATATATTTCGGAAGCAGCACGATTTGCTTCCCGCATTATTGCGAATTGCGATCAAGAGGATTGGGTCCTAAGATACTTTGCTGCCGAAACCTATGTAGAACTCGCAGGTCGAACAAAAGATGATTCATATTTGCAGCTAGCCTATGACATAGCTCTTAATAATGTCAACTATCTTTCAAGAAAACAGGTTGCCAACAATCAGGCCTTTCTTGCTGACATTGAACCTGTAGACGTTCCCGCTGGTTCAACCAGTAGTAAAAAGAAGGAGATTGAGACATATAACAAAGGGCAGTCTGAGGCTCGAAAAGTTGCCGTTCCTCCGGTTTCTGAAGCTCTTGTCCTTAATGGAGACCTATTGTTCTCGCTCGCTAAGCAGATGAATATTGGCGAGTCAGATCAATCTAAAATCACAGGTATTCTGTATGGACATGGAGATGTATTGTTCCTGAATCCTCTTTTAAATGACATATACTCTTTCGATACAATAGAAAGCATTGACTCTGCAAGCATAAATGTATCATTTGATGGAAAAGAGATAAGAATTCCTGCTTGCTATCTTACCGACAGCACGACGATTTCAGTCGGTGGGCTGGACGCATCCGGAAAGATGTTTTCAATCAATGGATGGACAGTAAAATCAGTTGAGCGGAAAAATAAAGCCGATATTGGAACTTTCATTGCGACGCTGACAAGCCAAGAAGCTTCCAGTTTCAAATATTCCGAAGGATCAACGGTGTGGATTAACCTTAATTCCTATGGTGACGATCATACACCAGATATGCGACTTGTTTTCTCAGTGGCTTCGAAAACGGATTTCCTTGTCCCGTATCTGGTTTTCCAGAGGATTGAATGATGATGAAGAAAACAGCGATTTCGTTGTTTCTTGTGCTTTGTATATGCTGTATATCTGTGATTTCTATCGCTGAGGTTGACCCTGTAAAGTGGAATGATGCGAAAGATCACAACAGATGGACGGAGTGGATGTTATTCGGCAATCCAAGCTATAACAGTTACAAAACACCAGAGATAAAGCTCCGAGTTGAACAATTGCTGGATGCTCTGCTTATATGTATTGACCAGTTCAATGGCCACTATAAGGATAAACTGGGCAAGCTAAGTTTTATAGATGGTGTTCCGGACGATTTGGCTGAAATTGATTTTACTGCAGGGAATTTTAATAAAGAAGAAAACGGACATCGTGTCTATACTCACCTTGGCTGGAATCACAACTACAACGGAGAAAAAGGACATCCAGAAGTTCGCAAACAAATCCTAACCTCGGTAATCGAATATGTGTTTCAGATGAAAAAGCATTTCCCCAGCGACAAAGCAGACAAGGTACGTGATGCAATGGGATGTTTACTCTACTGTATGCATATTATCGAGGATCGATACCATAGTACATCGTATCATGGTGCACGTAGCATCTTGCTGTTGGCAGATGCAAGTTCGCAGACGGAAACGGTGATTCATGACTTGGTGGAAAGCATACAGACAATATTTCCGGAAGTCAAAAGAAGCGATAGCTTGATTACAAGCTTGCAAAGAATGTCAAATGAAATAGTTGCGGAAAGGAGAAAAGATCCTACTGTGGATGGGCAGATAACGGTTGATCGTATATACGCAGCCAAACTGAAAGATCTTCTTGCTGAACATCTACCAGGATTATTTCAAAAGCAACCTTGGTTTACTGGGGCTTTCCCATTGAACTGGAACAGCAACTAAAAGCAGAACTCCTTTTCACAGTATGCGGGGAGAATTCTATCAATGCCATATTCAGCTTACACCAGCGCTATCCAAATGACTCTTGATAACATCACCTGGGAAGATGAAAACTTCATTGAAGAGCTCCTCGAAATCGCGCAGCTCTTTCGCCCTTTCTCTGTTGCAATTACGGAGTTTATTTCGGATCATGGCTACGACGCTGATCCATCTGATGTTGAGGCAAAGGTAGCCTACATTCGTGCGGCATTTGAGAAAGCCAACATTTCGCCACCAAGAGAAATCCGAGAGTGGTTTACTGCCGGGCAGCCCATCAAGCGTGATACAGCATTCTTGATATGCTTTGCATTTGGCTTGGATGGCAGCGAAACTGATGAGTTCTTTCAGCGATACTATGCCAGAGAACGCAGCTTCAATTGCCATCAGGTACAGGAAGCTGTTTACTATTTCTGCCTGAACAATGGACTATCTTATGCGGAAGCATTGGATATACAGACGCGTGTGCCACTGGCGAAAGAAAGCCACCAGCAGAGCGGCGATGTTGTCTATACTGGTTCCATAATCGCAGAGCTGAATGATCTGGAAACAAAGGAAGACCTGATTGCATACCTGACAGAAAACATTGATAAGTTTTCTGACAGCAATGTTACTGCTTACGAAACAATCCGCCGTCTGTGGACATTGGCGGCTGGGAATGGCGGATTGCTTATGCAGGAACGGGAAAAACTGCCCTCCCTTCTTGATGATGCAGCTACCGGTGAAAAGAGCAAGCTTCGTTTCGGGAATAAAGGTGTTAAGCCGTGGGATGCCTACCTGGCGATTCTCCAGCTTGACAAGGATGATGTGAAGCAACTGAAAGCAGAGCGTTCAATTAGGCCGATCCTGAAGAAGCTTCATGTTGATGCACAGGACTCCTTCCCTGACAGGCAGGGTATCGACAAAATCTTGCGAGGAGAACATGTTTCTTATGAACGGGTGCGAAAGTGGCTGGTGCTTTTGACCTTTTACACCTTCTGGGCGCAAAAAGCAGTGAAAGAAGGGAGCTACGAGGCCGAACCTGAGGACGCGAAGCGATGCCTGACAACCATGAATCAGCATCTGATGGATGCTGGCTATCCGGAACTGTATGTCGGTAATCCTTATGACTGGATCTTCTTATTTGCTTCCAAGAGTGAAGAGCCGCTGTATGTCTTTCGGTTCATCTGGAATGAACTGCTGGCGACAGCATTGGAGGAACACCTGTAAATCCAAATTGCAGACGGTTTGAGGTAAGATGCCCTTGAAGACATTCAAGGGAGGGAGAAACATGGACGGAAGAAAGGCGCTAACCCCCGGCACAGTATTGAAGCTGCGCAACCGAACTGGATACACGGAGTATTTCGTGCGCCATGAAATTGGGCGTGGTGGTTCCTGCATTGTGTACGATGCTTCCGCCACAGATAATCTGGGGAACGACAAGCTTGTGCGAATCAAGGAGTGCTACCCTCATTCCATGCGGCTCATCAGAGAAGAAGATGGGTCGCTTCATGCAGGAGAGAAAGATAGCGCAGCTTTTGAGGCTGCAAAAAGCCGACTCGTAGAGGCTTATCAGAAAAACCATGAGCTGTTCATGACCTCTGACCTGACCAATACGATCGCTAACACCTCGAATCTGTATGAAAAAAATAGAACCATTTATATTGTTTCCACCTGGCTGAACGGCCAAACCTTTGCGGATGCGAAGGTTGAAACTCTGCATGACTGTATTGCTCTGGTATTGAGCACAGCCAAAGCATTGAAAAACATCCATGACGCAGGTTACCTGTATCTCGATCTGAAGCCAGAGAACATCCTGACTATCAAAGGCAGTTTGGATCTTGTTCAGATGTTCGATTTTGACTCCATGATCAGTATGGCAGATTTAGAGAATGCTGTGCACAGCAATAACACATCAGCGCTCCGTACATCCTACACCAAAGGATATGCGCCTTTGGAGCAGCAGACCGGGAAGCTTCGTCAGATTGGCAGGCATTCTGACATGTATAGTCTTGGTGCAGTACTATTTGAAGCCCTGTGGCATAGAACGCCCAATGCCTTTGACTGCGAAGAATACGCTGAATACGATTTTTCGTCTATTGTGTATGCTCGGGAAAACTATCAAGACCGTCTATTCCGTGAGCTGGCTGTCTTCTTCCATAAAACACTCGCCAGCTATTATGGAGACCGATATCAGGATGCCGGGGAGGCCATCCAAAAGCTTCAAACAATACTTACACTTTCTGATGAAACGAAACCATGGATCCGGTCAACTTCAATCCAGCCCAGTACTGCCTTTTATGGACGGAAAAAGGAATTGCTCGATCTGGCAGATTTCCTTGACGAGAATGTTGGCCACGTTTGCAGTTTGTATGGAATGGGCGGTATTGGCAAAAGTACGTTGGTCAAGCAATATATAGCAGAAAACCATAGCCAATGGGATGCCATTCTTTGGCTATATAATCAAGGAGATCTAAATGCGCTGATTGCGGATGATACGCAGGTGCAAATCAATACAGTATCTAGGATTAAGGAAGAAACAAGAGAAGAGTATTGCCATAGAAAGCTACAGGCAATGGGGATGTTGGCTGAAACACAGAAAATTCTGGTTGTACTTGATAATTTCGACGCAGCTCACCTCGATCAGATTCAAATGCTTTCGTCTATTGGTGTTACTATTTTGCTGATTTCCCGCGACCGTTTGCCTGAAGGATTGTTTCCGGCGATCCAGATTGGCGAGATGGATGAAACTGAACTGGCTCAAATGTTTGAGCACTTTTCACTGTGTGATCTCAGCAATCAGAGAAATTTGGAATGCTTTGAAACAATTATCGTTACCATTGACCGCCATACGCTTCTGACAGAACTGATTGCACGACAGATTGCCAAAAGCTATCTTGATTTGGCATCCGCTGAGGCAATGATAGCAGGCATCGGACTTTCAGAGTTGCCAACGGAAAAAATAGATTACATCCATGATCAAACGGCCTATCACGAAACATTGCTGAGAATCTTGGATAAACTGGTTGAAATTGATCAGTTTTCGGAGCAGGATAAATGCTGCATGAAACTCCTTTCTCTCTTCAACGTGCCAGGCATTGACGGCAGAATGTTCAAACAGATGACCGGTAACGCAAATCTTGACATCGCAAACGATCTTGAAACAGCTGGCTGGCTTAAAAGAGATGGCAGCTTGCTGTATCTTCATCCTATGATGCAGGAGTATGTCCGTTCTTGGCCGTGGACGCCGGAGACAGTACATGGCGCAGACAAGCTGATGATGAAAATGTACGGTGTACTCTTGCCTGCTGGTAAACGGCACGATACTAGCCGACAATTCCCGGAAAACCCGGATGAGTTTTATGGTATGCTCCGGCTTGCTGATCAGGTAATTACCAATTATGATGAAATCACAGAAGCATCTCAGAGGCTTCTGTATCGCTGGTTAATGGATGCTCCGGTAGATCAAGATACATTGGCTCTTTTCCGCATGTTGGATTTGTTAAAGAACCCCGTGTACCTTGATGATGACTGTATTCTTCGGTTGTATGAGACTGCCGCCTATTATCGGGCACGGCTTTACATTCCCGATGATGCCATAGATATTCTGCATGAGATGAAAAAATATCTTCTCAAGCATCCAAGTGCATACTACCTATCAGCTTATCACAGAGCAATGGCCATTATCCTCCATAACGCCAACCGTGATCAGAAAAAATGTATCAGTCATGAGGACAAAGCGATTGCAGCTGCAAGGCTTTCAAAACATCCTGAAGCAAAGAAGCAATTGGCTGCGTGCCTTCTGGATAAAGCTCGGACGCTGATGAGCGCAGAAATGGATCAGAAGCAGGTGCGGAAGCTCGTTCAGGAAGCAGGTACAATCGTGCCTCAATACACTGAAACTTTGGATTATGAAAGATATCAATATGCCTGTAACGCAGCAATGTGCTATGCCATGGATGGCTGTACAGAGCAGGCACTGCAGCAACTGGAGACTGCAAATTCTATCGCTTATGCTGCTCCAGACTCAGATCTGGCAATTGCTGAGCATCTGATTGAAGAGGTTGCACCGATTCTGATAGAGCTGGAACAGTTCAAGGATGCAGAAGATGCTGTTATAGAAGCTATTGATTTATGTGGGAAGCATCCTGAAGCACTCCGATACCGTGAGACGATTTTTGATGCTTACATTTTCCTTGGCAGAATCTACGACATGGCTGGAGAATATATCAAAGCGGAAGATGCTTTCATTGAAGCGGAGAAAAGAGTACATGATTCACCATATGAATGGAAATTGCCTTTATGTCCGGAAGAAATCAGGGACAAGGCCGAAAAAGAACGAAACCGATAGTCTATGTTCCTGACCGGAGGTGATCACTTTGGCGTATAAGCTGATTTCTGTGAAATGCCCAGATTGCGGTCAGACCCTTTCCATCGAAGAAAATAGGACGCAGGCATTCTGTACTTATTGCGGTGCTAAAGTCTTGATCAGCAATGAGAACGAATATGTGTTCCGACAGGTGGATGAGGCTGGTATTCAGAAGGCAGAAACAGAGCGACTGATCAAGCTAAAGGAGCTTGAGCTTCAAGAACAGCGGGAAATTCATGGTCGGAATCTGAGACGGGTTTTGACTGTTATTTGGCTGATCATTTCACTTATTCTTCTTGGAATCATCATTTCCAAGATTGGCGGCTCCTCGGAAGGCTTTACCAGCGGTTTTCTGATGCTGTTCTACATTGGAGGCCCGATTATTGGTGGCGGAGCCTATCTGATATTCAAATGGCTCCCTGAGAAAGAGAACGAAAAAATCATCGAGAAACAGGGGGGGATCAGATTTCCGAATGGACTCGCACCGTTTTCAGAAAAGAAGTACTTTGCTGTTGAGGATTCTCTCCGGTCTGCGGGATTCAAAAACATTTCCTGCGTTAATCTTCATGATTTGAACTTGCTGACAGCGTTGGTTAGCAGTGACAAGATTGATAAAATTACGATCAATGGGAACACCATCATGTCTGGCGGAAAGATCTATATGCCGGATGTTCCAATTGTGATTACCTATCATGGAAGGTAAGACAGAAATATCATCAGGAGGCGCAGCATGAACACGCGGCGTCTCTTTTTGATTGCACCAGTAAATCCAGAATTGATTTCCTGCATGATATCGTTATGGTGAACGGAAGATCAATCCGCTCTAGATTGAAAACGCAGGAGGGATCGAAATGAGTGGTGCACAGATGGCCCACTTTCTGAAACAGGTGGGCAAAGGCAGTGAACTGGCGGGAATTGGTGCTGTTTTCCGAGCCGGCTGGATTGTAGGCGTTGGACAAACCTTGCTTGTTGGTGCAGCTGCATATGGAGCCTATCGGCTTGGGAAGGGGGGGTATGAAAAGATACAGGAATTTACTCAGGAAAACAGTTACATTACAGTTGGCGGAGATGTCGTTTGAGGGTGAGAATATATGTCGGGACACAAACAGATGCCAGGCCTGAGCTATCAGATCATCTCGCAAAGCGTGCAACAGGCCGAGATGGAATACACATACTTTTGTCCCTATTGTATGAGAAAATCAACTGTCAGATCAATTGTTCACTCGCCTGATTACGAACGACTTGAAAGTGGTGGATTCTATGACAGTCTGACTTGCAGCGAGTGTGGACAGACGGCTGATGTACGGTTTTGGAAAACCATGAAGATTGAATGAAGGAGATATGATACATGAGCAGATACGCAATGTGCCCTGAATGCGGTCATCGCATGAGGCGCGTATTGGACTCCTGGGGAAACTGGGACGGTGAAACATATTGCTGCGATTACTGTGCAGGCGATGATTATGCAGACGATGATGGTGAAAGCCTGAGCGTGTATGACGCTGCGTTAATCTGGGCTTCAAACGGGAAAGATGAAGACTACACTTTTGGTTACTCTGAAGATGAATTGGAAGATGCTCTTTCGTAAAGCAACGATAAAAAAGGAGGATATCATCATGAAAAAAGCTTTGGCAGTTATTATGACCCTTTTGTTGGCTATTGGGAACATCAGCTTTTGTCTGGCGGAAGGTTCGATTGATTTTTCGGGATACTCTCTTGAAGAACTAGAGTGTGTTTCCAATGTCTCAGAATGAATAATTAACAATTCATTATTTCAACCAGACGAGAAAACAGGCGATGTGAACGAACGCCAAGAATCTCACGGCAAGCTTTTCAAAGCGCATAGCGATACGTCTATACTCTTTGATTTTGAGAAAGAAGTTTTCTACCAGCGCCCTTTCCTTGTAGTGAGACCAATCGACAAACCACGGATCGCTTTCATTAGCCTTAGGCGGAATACAAAAGTCGGCATCTCTGTCAGCAATGTATTCGCGGATTTCATACGAACCATATGCCTTATCCGCCAACACTGTAGCTCCGGCAATGTCGATAGGCTCCAGCAAGGTTTTAGCCAGCTTAGAATCGTGAACCTCACCTGAGGTGAGAAATACGCGGATGGGGTTTCCCAGTCCATCTACAGCCACATGTATCTTGGTGCTTCTACCCCCGCGGCTTACTCCGATACATTGATTCTGGACATACGCTTCAACGTCCTTCGCCTTTTGGGTGGGAAGTTCCCCCTCTCTTGGCACCCGCACTCGCTTTATGCGCTTTGATATAGGTGCCATCCATACTGATGTCTTGAAGATCCGCGTCTTTTGACAGTTCCTCAAAGATTGCTTCAAAGATCCCGTCCTTCTGCCATTTCGCAAATCGCTTATATACGGTTTGCCAAGGTCCGTATCTCTCCGGAAGGTCTCTCCATGGCGCGCCTGTCCCCAGTATCCAAAGTATCCCATTCAACATTTGACGATTGTCCTTGCACGGCCTTCCCATTGTATGCTCCGTTCTCTTTGGAAAGTGATGCTCTATCCTTTCCCAGTTCTCGTCGCTGATCTCATGCCGTCGAATTATCTTGCTCATCGCGTTCACCCCAGTATATAATTCGACGTTTTGCATGAAAATCCTTTTGGAATTTCAGATTTAATACATTAGAAACACACTCTAATCCAGATCAAGGCGGATCTTGCTGAAGAAATCGCAAAACGTCCTGGTGGAGAAAAGATGACCCTTGGGTATGGACAGTACAAAATCGGTGAGGATCTCCCTGCTGGCGTTTACACCTTTAAGTTTGTAGCAAACGGCGACAAGGATGTATCACGAACGGACTATTATGTCTATGAAAACGAATCCATGTACAAATATGATATTGACAGACTTTGGCTTGGTGACATGCCCAGAGTTGAAGGCTCTCTGAAGGGTGATGGTGAAACGCGAATCAGCCTTTATCCTGGAGAATACCTGAGTATCCGTTATAATGGTGCCGAAGTTGAACGCGTAGGGAATGTTTCTGATCGTGGAAGCAATTATACTGTCCCCAGTGGTACAACCATTCCAAAGGGAAACTACACAATTGGTGAGGAAATACCGGCTGGCACATACAAGATCTTCTTCAGCGGTACTACCACGTCAAGAGTCAGAGTGTTTCAGGATGCCCAAGAAGCAAGCAATACATTTAACAAAGGGAAAGAAACCGTCCTTGACTTTACAAATACAGAAGGAACTATAACTCTTAATGAGGGAAACGTTCTCCGTGTTGAATACACCCCCATTATTATGACCAAAGGTGGAGGATTTACCTTTGATTGATGCATATTAGGTAGTAGTTGACCTTCCGCCTCAATCTGAGTGATGAGCGGCCCGTGACTGAAAACCTTGGTTTTGTTCACATTTCAGCTTGTTCTTGACAGGTGGTAGGCCAAAGAAGAAGATAGATCAAGCAATGATGCCGGAAAGTGCCTTGAAATAAGGACATTCTGGCATTTCCTTTATCCATGGACGACCCTAATTGGCGGTTTCTGCTAACAATCTATCTAACAGCTACCGCCTCCGTTTGAAAGAGGTCGTTTCTCTGCCTGCCACATTTCGGGCGAAAAACGAATCAATTGTCTTGATCAATGATTGCATCTGAAAAATGGCTCGCTACAAAGGTTTTCCGGGTATCAGCGGATATAAAGGCAGAGGGCTTTTCAGCATAAACTATGTTGGATTGCTAACACTTCTGTCCAAATGCGGAGATGAATGCGGCAAACATTGGCGGACGATTCAGCTAATCAAGGGCAACACCGCACAAAGCGGAAAGCGGTGGCAAAAAAGCACAAAACGTAGTATAATATGGGCATGGATAAGCAGATGACGATGTCGTTCTGGACG
>ODAI013767848.1_pt1 | contig 17161 bp, 14 predicted proteins | sample 1539321 | NCBI WGS metagenome assembly ODAI01 (sample SAMN02144231, study PRJEB22623) | gut metagenome | biome: sheep rumen | host: Ovis aries | place: New Zealand | reverse complement strand
GAATTTGCTGGAGAATACTATTGATTACATATCAAATAGAATTGATAAATTAGAACCATCATATGAAGAATGCTTAAAAATAATAGAAAATAACGAAAAAGAAAATCAAGAATACAAAAAAATATATAAAGAAATTTCCAAATTACAAGAAATAGATATAGATATTAAAAAACTTTATGATTTAGAATATGTTAAATTTAGATATGGAAGTATTCCAAAAAAGAATCTTGAAGAAATAAAAAAACAAATAGACAATATAAATGCTATTATGTTTGAAATAAGAGAAGAAAAAGATTTAGTTTGGATAATGTACTTTACAACTGAACAATATGTTGGAAATATTGATGGTCTATTTAATATTCAAAAATTTGAAAGAAAACTATTACCAAATGATTTGGTAAAAACTCCAAGAGAGTATCTTAAAACATTAAGAGATAAAATTAGTCAAAGAGATTTTAGTACAAATGAAATACATCAAAAAATAGATAAAATTAAAAGAACTGCAGAAACAGAGATTTTAGGATATTATAGAGAATTACAAACATATGATAAGATAAATACAATAAAAAAATATATTGTTCATGATCAAAATAACATTTTTTATACTGTAGTATGGGTTCCTGAAAATGAGCTAAACCAATTTGAAAATAGACTTAAACAAATAGAAGGTATAGACTATGTTATAAAAGATGATGAAAATCCACCTACAAAGCTGGTAAACAATAAAATTCTAAAACCATTTGAATATTTAGTTAAAATGTATGGAATGCCTAAAAAAGGCGAGATTGATCCAACATGGTTTGTTGCATTAACAACATTTATAATGTTTGGTTTCATGTTTGGAGATGTTGGACATGGAATGGTATTCCTATTAGCTCGGAATAGTTTTACTTTTAAGAAAGCAAAAGGTATATGGAGCAATACTTTCTGCTGGAGGAATTTCATCTGTAATTTTTGGAATACTATATGGAAGTGTATTTGGAAAAGAAGATATAATTAAACCTTTAATAATTAGCCCTATGAACAGTATTACAACAATGTTAGTATATGGAATAATTGTTGGAACAATTTTTATATTTTTAGCAATGATTTTAAATGTTGTAAATGGGGTTAAAAATAAAGATTTAAAAAGAGTGTTTTTAGATCAAAACGGAATTGTTGGTATTTTATTATATACATTTGTCTTATTATGTGTAGGGTATTATTATATAAAAGGAAAACTGATAGTTTCTCTTAATACAGCAATTATTGTTTCGGTAATACTTGTGCTAATAATACTATTTAATGATAAAATTATGAACTTTATACAAAAACAGAAAAGTAAAGAATCAGTTCCTTTTGTAGAAAAAATATTTGAAATTATAGAAATGCTACTTTCATTTTTAAGTAATACAATTTCATTTTTAAGATTAGCTGCTTTTGCAATAAATCATGCGGGATTATGTATGGCTGTATATTTATTAGCAGATATGTCAAGTGGAGCAGGAAACTTTTTAATTGCATTTATTGGAAATGTTGTAGTTATTGTTTTAGAAGGATTAATTGTAGGAATACAAACATTAAGGCTTGAATATTATGAGCTATTTAGTAGATTTTATGATGGAAGCGGAGAAGAATACAAGTCATTGAGAAATCAATTAGAGGAGCAATCGTAGTTACAAATTCAAAAGGTTTTGGGTTATTGATAAAAATATTAAAATTTTGGAGGATAAAAAAATGTCAAAAAAAGCAATCATATTAGTAATTATAATTTTTATAGGAGTAGTATTAATTACTACTGGAGTATATGCAGCAAATGAAGTGGTTTCAAGCACTAATAAATCAGAAGCATCAACAAATGAAGAAACAAAAAGTTCATCTGGATTAGGATTAATTGCAGCAGCTTTAGCAATAGGTTTATCTGCAATTGGATCTGGTATTGCAGTTGCAGTAGTTGCATCAAGTGCAGTAGGAGCAATCAGCGAAAATCCAAGCCTGCTTGGAAAAACTGTAATTTTTGCTGGTCTAGCAGAAGGTATCGCAATTTATGGTTTAATTATTGCTATAATGATAATTAGTAAGGTTTGATGGTTACTGATCAATTATATAATTTATTATATAATTGAACATAAGGAAATTGCGACACCAAACGGAATGAGAAAATATATATTATAAGGCAATCTTTAAAAAAAATTAGGAAGTGTAAAAATGAAGATATACTGTATCACTGATAATCAAGAATTAGAAGTTGGCTTAAAACTATCTGGATGTGAAGCTATAACTTTAAAAGAAAAAATAGAAATCGAAAAAAAGATTAATGAGATTACCAAAGATGCAAATATAGGAGTATTAGTAATTAGCAAAAGTATTTATACTGAACTGAAAGAAAAAATAGATAAAATTAGGATAAGCCATAAATTACCACTTATAACAATTATTTGATGTGAGATGTGAGAGGTGTGAAGTTGGATGAATTTAGAAGAAAAACTAATTGATTTTAACAACAGTGTAGAAGAAATGTCAAATAAAGATTATTTGCAAATAAAGCAAGAAGTTGAAGATGAAATCAGTAATTCTATTATACAAGAAATTGCAAAATATGAAAAAAAGAAAGAAATCAATTATAATAAAAATATGCAAAACATTGAAAAAGAATGTAATAAAAAAATTTACAATTTTGAAATTGAATGTAAGAAAAAAATAATAGAAGAAGAAAAGAAAATAAAAAAAGAAATCAAAGAAAAATGTATAGACAAGTTAAAAGAATTTGTAAATCAAGATCAATATAAAATTTTTTTAAAGAATAATATACAAAATTCTTTTGAAAAACTTGAGAACAAAAACTCAATAGACATTTATTTAACAAAAAATGATATTTCTAAATTTGGAGATGAATTTAGAACAACATTTGGTTCAAGAATAATAGAAATGCCTGATGATAATATAGGAGGATGTATAGTAGCAAATGAATCGCAAGGGATTTTTATTGATAATACGTTGATGAATACGTTGAATGAGATATTAATCTAGAGATACGAAGGGAATGAATAATATGCAAAAGAAATACATTATTTCAATAGATGGACCAGTAATACTTGCAAAAGGTGAAGGCGATTTTGCAATGCATGATATTGTGCACATTTCAAGCAAAAAAATATTGGGTGAAGTAATTAAACTAAATAGAGATACTGCTACAATACAAAGTTATGAAGATACCACAGGATTAAAAATTGGCGAAGAAGTTATAGGGTTAGAAGAATCTTTAAGTATAACTTTAGGACCAGGTATAATTAGTAATATATTTGATGGAATTGGTAGACCTTTGAAAAGTTTAAAAGATTTAGATGGAGATTTTATTAAAAGAGGGTCTTCAAGTATTAGTATAGATTTAAATAGAAAATGGCATTTTGTTCCCACAGTAAATGTTGGTGATAAAGTAAGTTTGAATTCTATTTTAGGAGAAGTTAAAGAAACTGATTTAATCACAAATAAAATAATGTGCACTTATAAAGAAGAAGCAAAAATTGCTGAAATTGCACAAGAAGGAGACTATACAGTAAAAGACTGTATAGCCAAGATTTTAACAGAAGATGGCAAAACAATAGAATTAAATATGATGCAAAAATGGCCTGTTAGAAAACAAAGGCCTTATGATACAAGAATGAGTTTAACTAACCCTTTAATTACTGGGCAAAGAGTAATAGATAGTCTATTTCCAATTGCAAAAGGTGGAACTGCAATGATTCCTGGTGGTTTTGGAACAGGAAAAACAGTTACACAACATCAACTTGCAAAATGGTCTGATGCCGATATTATTGTTTATATTGGTTGTGGAGAACGTGGGAATGAGATGACAGAAGTATTAGAAGATTTTCCAAAACTTAATGACCCAAAATCTGGAAAGCCTCTAATGCAAAGAACGGTTTTAATTGCCAATACTTCAAATATGCCAGTTGCTGCAAGAGAAGCTTCAATTTATACTGGAATTACAATTGCAGAATATTATAGGGATATGGGTTATAATGTAGCAATTATGGCAGATTCTACATCTAGATGGGCTGAAGCATTAAGAGAAATATCTGGTAGACTTGAAGAAATGCCTGCAGAAGAAGGATTTCCTTCATATTTGCCATCAAGACTTTCTGAGTTTTATGGAAGAGCAGGAGAAGTTAAAAACTTAAATGGAACACAGGGTTCTGTTACTATAATTGGTGCTGTTTCACCACAAGGTTCTGATTTTTCAGAACCAGTAACACAAAATACAAAGAGATTTGTTCATGTATTTTGGGGTTTAAGACGAGATTTGGCATATTCAAGGCATTATCCAGCTATAGATTGGAATATAAGCTATAGTGAGTATGTAGATGGTCTTTCAGATTGGTTTGAAGAAAATATAGACTCTGATTTTCAAGATAATAGAAGGAGAATAGTAGAAATTTTAGAGAAAGAAAATGAACTGCAAGAAATTGCAAAAGTTGTTGGACAAGATGTGTTATCTGATGATAAAAAACTAACTTTAGAAGTAGCAGAAGCAATTAGAGTAGGTTTTTTAAGACAAAATTCCTTTAGTGAAATTGATACTTATGTGCCAATTGAAAAACAATATAAAATGATGCAAACTGTTTTACTAATTAATGACAGATCATTTAAATTAATAGAAAAATCTATTCCATTATCAGAAATAAAAAAGACAGGAATATTTGAAGAATATAAGGAAATAAAAAATACTGTTAGAAATGATGAGCTTGAAAAAATTGATGAATTTGACATGAGAGTAAAAACAAAGCTAAAAAAACTTGAAGAAGACTACAAAGAACATATATAGTTTCAAACCATACTATTTATAAGATAGAATTTACAGCATTACTAAATCCGCAACTTTGCTTTCATTGTATATGCTTTTTTCTATACTCTAGGAAAGTCATCATCGTAAGATGATAGACTTGACGTAGAGGAGAGTTATGGCAGAATTTAGATTTTGTAGCATTTTATATGCGTACAAAATCTTATTTCTGGTTTTCTCGACTAAAGCACGAAAAAAGATATACAATGCCGCCCGTTGCTACTCTACAATATATAAGCTTGTTTGTGAATTGTTAGAGAGAAAGGTATTATTTATGAAAGTAAAATATTTAGGCTTAGAACAAATAAATGGGCCACTAGTATTTATAAAAACACCTAAAGATGTTTCTTTTGAAGAGCAAGTTCAAATAACTCTAAAAAATGGAGAAACAAGAGTAGGAAATATTTTAAGACTTGATAAAGACATAACTACAATTCAAGTATATAAAGGAACAGATGATATAAATATAAAAAGTGTTCAGACTGAATTTATGGGTGAGCCGTTAAAACTTAAACTTTCACCTTTAATGCTTGGTAGGATTTTTGATGGTGCAGGAAATCCTATTGATGGTTTAGGTGAAATTAATGCAAGAATAAAAAGAGATATAAATTCAAATCCTATAAATCCAATTGCAAGAAAATACCCTAGAAATTATATACACACAGGAATTTCTGCAATAGATGGATTAATGACAATAATTCGTGGGCAAAAAATTCCCATTTTTTCAGGAAGTGGGCTTAATCATAATGAGCTTGCAGAAAGAATAATTAGACAGTCTAATATTACAGATGGAGATAAATTTGCAATTGTATTTGGCTTAATGGGTGCAGAGTTTGAAACAGCAGAGTTTTATAGGAAAAGTTTTGAAGAAAATGGAGTTTTATCAAAAGTTGTAATGTTTCAAAATTTATCAAATGATGCATCAGTTGAAAGAATTCTAACACCAAAAGTCGCACTAACTTGTGCTGAATATTTAGCATATGATTTGGGATATCAAGTTTTAACAGTTTTAACAGATATGACATCTTATGCTGAAGCTTTAAGAGAAGTATCAACCCTAAAAGGGGAAATACCTAGTAGAAAAGGATATCCGGGTTATTTATATAGTGACTTTGCATCAATCTATGAAAGAGCGGGAATGATAGAAGGAAGGGAAGGTTCAATTACTCAAATACCAATTTTAACTATGCCAAATGATGATATAGCTCATCCAATTCCTGATTTAACAGGATATATTACAGAAGGGCAAATTGTTTTAGGAAGAGATTTATTTCAAAAAGGAATTAATCCACCAATAGATATTTTACAATCACTTTCAAGACTAATGAAAGATGGAATTGGAGAAGGTTATACTCGCAAAGATCACGCAGAGCTTTCAAATAAAATATTTTCAGCCTATTCAAAAGTACAAGATGCAAGAGCATTAGCAACAGTATTAGGAGAAGCTGATTTATCAGAAATAGACAAAAAATACATTAAATTTGGAGAAGAATTTGAAAATAGATTCTTAAATCAAGGAATCTACGAGAATAGAAGCATTGACGAGACTCTTAACTTAATGGTAGAATTGCTTAAAATTGTTGAGTAAAATACTAAATTAATACATTTATTACTAGTCAGCTTTAAAACAAGTTAAGTCCTGCAACGGGCAAAACTTTTTATTTTTTTCTCAGGTCTTCCCACTGGGGCTGTAACAATGCTATCGCATTTAACAGCCCTCAGCGGTCCCCCCGAGACCATCGTTTAAAAATAAAAAGTATCGCCCTGCGCGGACTTTTAGTGCATACCTGCTGACTAGTAATAAAAAAGTGAGGAAAATACTATGAGAGCAGTTTATTTGCCGACTAAAAATAATTTAATAAAACTTCAAAATACAATTAAACAGAGAAAAAGCGGACAAAAGCTTCTAGAAGATAAATCATTAATTCTTAAAAGAAAACTTGAAGAATATAAAATCAAAAAAGAAAAACTACAACAACAATTAAATGAAGTTTTATCACATGCACAAGGAGCTTTAAACAAAGCAATTGTTGATGTTGGATTTGATGAATTAATTGATATTTCAAATGCAATAAAAAAAGATAACTCAATAAGTGTAAAATATTTGAGTGTGATGGGAGTAGAAATGCCATCATGTATTTATCAAGAACAAGAATTAGAGCCAAATTATGGATTATATCATACAACAGTCGAAGTTGATGAGAGTATTATTGATTTTACAAATTTAAAAAAAATAATCATCAAACTCGCTGAAGTGGATGATTCTATTGTAGAACTAAAAAAAGCAATTGAGAAAAATGAAAGAAGGTCTAAGGCTTTAAAAGAAATAATAATACCAAAAGATGAAGATTTAGCAAGAAAAATATCAAGTACATTAGAAGAAGCAGAAAGAGAGGAGTTTACAAGAATGAAAGTAGTAAAACAATCTTCAAAATTTTTTGTTGGGGACAGCCCCATTTAGCAAATGGGACTGTCTTAAAAAACTATATAAAAAGGAATACAAAGATTTAAATTTGTACTTCATCACAACTAGTTTCATTTGTTTTAGGCGATAATTCATCTGTTGTATGCGTTTTAAGAAATCGATATGGGTATTCTTTGACTAAATCTAAAGCTTGTATTATAAAGTCTTTAAATACCGAATCATTTTTATATGTTATATAAGACTCCCTAAGTGACGCTCCTAATTCTTCGTTTATACTGGATATTGTTAGTAAATCATAAACATCGTCTGATAGATAAAGATTATTTACTTTATAATAGTTAATTCCCCAGTTGAAAAATATTGATTTTAGTTGCTGTATATAATCTACAGGTAAATTGTTACATTGCAGTTCTATTAACATTAGTGAATATAAAAATGGGAAAAAATTGCTTATATAAAACTGTCTAGTTACACGGTTGTTTAACGAATTTGCATTAAATTTCATTATAATAACCCCCTAAAATATGGATATCGATTGATATTATATATAAAATCATACAAAAAGTCAATACAATATGTTGACTTTAATAATTCGATTATGATATATTTATATAAATTGTTAAAAGGAGATTTAAAGTGCAGAGAAAAATAAACTATTTTGATACTTATGAAATACAAAATCTAAAAGATATGCTTTATAAAACAACTTTAAGAAATCAAAACAAAGTAGCTTTTAGATTAAAGGATAACGAAGGAAAAATAGTTAATAAAACATATTTAGATTTTAGAAAAGATGTAGAAGCATTAGGAACAAAACTTTTTGAAATGGGGCTTAAGGATAAAAGAGTAGCATTAATCGGAAAAAACAGCTATGAATGGGCTGTTTCTTATTTGGCATGTGTAATAATTGGAGTTGTTGTGCCTATTGATAAAGAGTCATCAGATGATAATATAAAAGAATTCTTAAATTCATCTAGAGCAGATGCAATAATTGCAGATACAAAATATTTAGACAGAATAGAAAATTTTGAACCAGATATATCAAAAAAATTAATAAAAATTGACATGCAAAATACATTAAAATATAAGAATTTTAGATATTTAATAGATGATGGAAAAATGATGATTTCAAATGGTAATAGGGATTTTATTGATACTAAGATAAATCCAGATGAAATGAAAATACTATTATTTACTTCAGGAACTACAGGAAATTCCAAAGGAGTTATGCTATCACATAATAATATTTGCTCTAACATTATTTCTGTTGCTAAAATTGTAAAAGTAGATAACTCAACATCAGTACTTTCGATACTTCCACTTCATCATACTTATGAATGTACTTTAGGATTTTTATTAGTTTTATATGGTGGTGGAAATATTGCATATATAGAAGGATTAAAATATATTACAAAAAATATACAAGAATTCAAGCCAACATTTATATTATGTGTGCCATTATTGTTAGAAAATGTATATAAAAAAATAATAAAAACATTAAAAACAAGTTTACCAAAAAAATATATACAAGACGAAAATACTATAATTCAAAATATTCCGTTCTATTTAAAACCTATTGTAAAAAGAAAAATCAAAAAATCATTAGGTGGCAAAATAAAAACATTTATAGTAGGTGCGGCAGCAATAAAACCAGAGATTGTAGAAAGCTTTTTTAGTCTTGGAATAAAAGTATTACAAGGTTATGGATTAACAGAATGTTCACCACTTGTTGCAGGTAATAATGACACATGCTATAAAGCAGCATCATGTGGTATGCCTATTCCAGATGTAGAATATAAAATTGATAATCCAAATGAAGAGGGAGTTGGTGAAATAATAGCAAAAGGACCTAATATAATGCTAGGATATTATGAAAACAAAGAAGCTACAGATAAAGTTTTAATTAATGGATGGTTTCATACAGGAGATTTAGGTTATATTGATGATGAAGAGTTTTTATATATAACAGGAAGAAGCAAAAATTTGATACTTACAAAAAATGGCGAAAACATTTACCCAGAGGAGATTGAAAATATTTTAAATGATAATGACTTAATACAAGAATCATTAATAATTGGAACCTCAAATGGAAAAGATGATGTTCAAGTTAAAGCAAAAATATTTCCAAATATAGAAGCAATTAAAGAACTTTTAGGTAATAAAGTTCCAACCAAAGAAGATATTACTAAAATTATGAATGACTTAATAAAAAAAGTAAATGAAAAACTACCAAATTTTAAACACATAAAATCCTTCAAAATTATGGATGAAGATTTTGAAAGAACAACAACTAATAAGATTAAGAGATTTGGAAAGAATATGGAAGATGAAGATAAGAAATAAAGAAAAAAAGGGACGGAGTTAATTTTTCACACTTGTGAAAAATTAACTCCGTCCTTTTTTTTCTTAATTATTTATCGACTTTTGTACTGCATTAAAAGTTTCTTTAGCTCTATCAAAATATTTTGTTAGAGGCTCTTTTTTATCCATTGAATCAATTATTTTAGCAGTTAATTCTGACATGTCTACAGCATATACCCAGTCTAGTGATGTAATTTCTTTTGGAATATAAGAAACATTAGTTGTATAAATATAATCTAAAGAACCTTCATCATGAGCTTTTTGGAACATTTCAAATCCTTCTGTAAATAATGCAAAAGTAACAGCAACAGATATTTTATTTGCGTTCATATCTCTAAGTTTTTTTGTAAGATCTATAACAGATCCACCAGAAGCAATCATATCATCTACTATTAAAACATTTTTGCCTTTGACATCACTTCCCATATAAGTATGAGCAACAATAGGATTTTTTCCATTTACAACTTTACTTAAGTCACGTCTTTTATAAAATACACCTACATCACAACCTATAATTTCTGCGTAAAAACGAGCTCTTTCCATTGCTCCAAAATCTGGACTTATAACAATAGAATTTTCAAAAATTGTAGGATCGTTCTTTGCCATTTCTTCTATTATAGTATTAGATGGGTAAAAATTATCGAAAGATAAACTTGGGGTAGCATTTATTACATTTGGATCATGTGCATCAAAAGTTACTATACTATTTACACCTAATCTTTCTAATTCTTGAAGTGCAACTGCACAATCTAAAGATTCTCTTCCTTTTCTTCGGTGTTGTCTTCCTTGATATAATAGAGGCATAACAACAGTTATTTTTGAAGCATGTCCACATGTTGCAGAAATAACTCTTTTAATATCTTGGAAATGTTCATCAGGCATCATTTCATGGTCTTTTCCATGACATTTGTAGGTAACACTATAATTTCCTACGTCACAAAATATGTAAACATCTTTATTTCTAATTGAATCGTTAATTATAACTTTTCCTTCACCATTTGTAAATCTTGATGCTGTTAATTTTGAAATGTAGTGTTTGTCTGTTTCTCCACGTAGTTTTAAAAGATTTTGTTCAACTTTTTCTCCAAATTCTTTTGAACTGTCTAGCACAAGTAATGCTAAATCATTTTTCGACATTTTTTACCTCCTTGTATTTTTATATATTATTGCAATAAATTGCATTTTCATTATATTTGTAATAAAAGCAAAAGTCAAGGCATTACTTGAATTTTTTGCCAAAATAGTGTATAATTGTAAAGAAGTATGATGTAGGAAGGAAAGCAAACAAATGTCTAAACCAATAGTTGCAATTATTCGGAAAACCAAATGTTGGAAAATCAACATTTTTTAATTATGTAGTTGGAAAAAGAATTTCAATTGTTGAAGACACTCCAGGAGTTACAAGAGATAGGGTTCAAGGAGAATCAAACTGGAGAGGTGTCAACTTTAATCTAATAGATACAGGTGGAATTGAGCCAGATTCAGATGATATTATTCTTTCACAAATGAGACTTCAAGCAAATATTGCAATAGATATAGCAGATGTTATAGTTTTTTTAACTGATGTAAGGCAAGGTGTTACAGCAGCTGATGAAGAAATTGCAATAATGCTTAAAAAATCAAAAAAACCAGTAGTACTTGTTTGTAATAAAGTAGATGATTTTCAAAAATTCCAAAATGATATATATGAATTTTACAAATTGGGAATAGGGGACCCAATGCCTATGTCGAGCGTAAATGCAAGAGGTATAGGAGATGTACTAGATAAAATATTTGAGCATTTTCCATCAAAAGAGATAAATGAAGAAGATGAAGAAAAAATTAAAGTTGCAGTTATTGGAAAGCCAAATGTAGGAAAATCTTCTTTAATTAACAAAATTTTAGGAGAAAATAGAAACATAGTAAGTAATATTGCTGGAACAACAAGAGACAGTATAGATTCAGAATTTGAAAACAAATATGGAAAATATGTATTTATAGACACAGCAGGGATTAGAAGAAAAAGCAAGATAACAGAGAAAATAGAAAAATATAGTGTAATGAGGTCAATTCTTGCAATAGAAAGAGCAGATGTGTGCTTAATGTTAATAGATGCCAATGAAGGTGTAACAGATCAAGATGCAAAAATTGCAGGAGAAGCACATGAAGCAGGAAAAGGAATTATAATTGTTGTAAATAAATGGGACGAATATGATAAAGAAACAGGAACAATGGAAAAGTACAAAAAAGATATTTATAAAAAACTATCATATCTAAATTATGCTCCAATTATATTCATATCTGCAAAAACAGGGCAAAGAGTAGAAAAGCTTTTTGAAATGATTAATAATGTAAATGAGCAAAACTCAAAAAGAGTTACTACTAGCCAATTAAATGAGGTTATAAATGAGGCAATTTCAATTGTACAACCACCATCAGATAAAGGTAAAAGATTAAAAGTATTGTATGGTACTCAGGCTTCAATCAAGCCACCAACATTTGTAATTTTTGTAAATAAAAAAGAACTATTCCACTTCTCTTATGAAAGGTATTTAGTAAACCAAATTAGAAAAGAATTTGGCCTAGAAGGTACGCCAATAAGGATTATAGTGAGGGAGAAGGGAGAGAAGGAAATATAAATAGGGGATAAATGGATGAAAAAAATAATGTTTTATAGACCTATGTATTATATTGGAGGAACAGAAATTGCAATACTAAGTTTGATAAAAAAATTGAAAGGATATGATTTTTATATAGCTTATACTGACGATACATCAGATAAAGGATTATTAGATAAATATAGTAAATATGCAAAAACTGTTAAAATAGACAATAACTTCAATGAGGAAATTGATACATTAGTCTTATGTTCTCCATATAAATCGGTTTTAGATATAAATAATTATATAAAAAGAAATAAAACCATACTATGGTTTCATCATTTTGGAGATAGAGAGTCATCAATTTTTTATGATGATATGCTATATGATGTTGTTGATGAAATAATTACTGTTAGCGAAACTTGCAAAAAAATAATGTTAAAACAAGATTATGCATATAGAATAAAAAATAAAATTAGAGTTATATATAATATTATTGATGTAGAAGGTATCATAAATAAATCAAAAGAGAAGATAGAATTAGATTTAAAACATCAATTGACATTGGTGTCAGTAAGTAGAGTGTGCTATTCAAAAGGATTCGAAAGGCAACTTAAATTATCTAGATTATTAAAAAAGAATAATATTGATTTTAAATGGTATATTATAGGTGGAAATTATTACAAAGATATAGAATTAGAAATAACAAATAAATATAATGAGTTTAAAGAAAACTTTGTTTTTTGCGGATTTTTAGAAAATCCATATAACATAATAAAAAAATGTGATTATCTTGTCCTTTTAAGTGATAATGAAACTTGGGGACTTGTTATTACTGAAGCAAAAATATTAGGGATCCCTTGCATTGTAACTGATTTTGAAGTGGCATATGAGCAAATTTTAGATAATAAAACAGGAATTATTTTAAAAAGAAATGATACCGACTCATATGAAGACAAAATCAAATTAATCATAAAAAATAAAAAAATATATAAAGATAATTTAAAAGATTTTTTTTGGTCAAATGATATGATTTTAAAAAAATGGAACGAAATATTATAAAAAAGAAAGGTATAGTAAAAATGTGCAAATTTTCAATAATAATTCCTAACTACAATAAAGGAAAATATATAAAAAACTGTTTAGAAAGTGTATTTAATCAAGATATCAAAAAAGAAGAATACGAAGTGATTGTTGTTGATGATGGGAGTAATGATAATAGTATACAAATTATAAATCAATATCCTATTAGATTATATAATACAGATAGGAAAGGGGCAGGTGGAGCTAGGAATTTAGCAATTGAAAATGCAACTGGTAAATATATTATTTTTTTAGATAGTGATGACTATTTTACCAATAATACTGTTTTATCTAAATTAGAAAGTATTATTGATAACCAAGACATTGTTTTTTTAGCATTTACAAAAGATAATTTTGGTGAAAAGGAAATAATCACAGAGGATAAAAACACTTTAGCTGAAAAAATAGAAAGCACTAAGCTTCTAGGATGTCCAACAAAATGCTTTAAAAAAGAATTAATAGGAAATACAAGATTTACCGAAAATACTAAATATGAGGATGTTTTTTTTACTTTAGAATGTTTATGTAAGTGTAAAAACTATGCATATTTTGATGAGTCTTTTTATACATATAGAAAAGTTGAAAATAGTAATACTACTCAAGAGGTTTCAGGAATTATTATGACAGATTTAATAATTGAAATTTCAAAATTATATTATTTGTGTTTTAAATATCCGAAATACAAAGATAATATATTAAATAGAATAAAAAATGACAGACTGTCATTAAGAATAGAAATCTTAAATGAGCTAATAGAAAATGGAAACAATAATTTTAGAAAGTATTTTTAAAAGATATTTTGCAAATTAAAATAGAGAAGATTCTAATCTTCTCTATTTTCTTATAGAATTAAAAATAAAAATAGAATAATAATTTTCAAAACTCCTTACAAACAATACTCTTCACATACATAACCCCAGCAAACAGCGTCATTGCAATAGACAAATAATATAGATAAATTGTTACTTTTGATAGAATAAAGATTTTTTCAGAAAGTAGGGTAAAGACAATTGCTACAAAAAGTATAACTGTTGCGGCTTTACCATACCATTTGCTATGTACTGTTACAATTTTTTTCTTAAATAGAACAGAAGCAACTACTATCATAGTAATTTCTTTAAGAGAAATAATTATTAATATCCAAAAGGGAATAATTCTTTTTAGAATTAATGCTAAAATTGTACCAACTTGAGTTATTTTATCAGCTAATGGGTCCATAAGTTTTCCGAAATCTGAAATTAAGTTGAATTTTCTTGCAATAAAACCATCTAAAACATCAGTTATACTAGCTATAATATAGAATACTATAGCTAAGGTGTAATGGTCATATAAAATTAATCCAAAGATTATTGGGACTAATACCAGCCTGAGAATTGTAAGGTAATTTGGTATTAGTCTTTTTTCAAATTTAACCATAATAAACTCCATTCTATCTTTAGCATATGGATTTGATACATATTTATTATATATCCGCAACATTAAATTCTAAATTATCATTTTTTATTGTAATATTTATTTCTTGCCCATTTGAAATTTCGCCTTTTAGAATTCTTTCTGAAATTTCGTCCTCTATGTATCTTTGAATAGCCCTACGAAGCGGTCTTGCTCCAAATTTTAAATTGGTTCCTTTTTCTAATATGTATTCTTTTGCTTCTTTTGATATGTTCAAAGTAATATCCTTATTTGCTAAAGCATTTGAAGTATCTTGTAGCATTAAATCTACAATTTGAATTAATTCTTCTTTAGTCAAACTACTAAATGTAACAATTTCATCAACTCTATTTAAAAACTCGGGTCTAAATACATCTTTTAATCTTTCTTCAATTTTTGATTTAACAATAGTTTCATTTCCAAAACCAATTGAATTATTATTTAAATTTGAACCAGCATTTGATGTCATAATAATAATTGTATTTTCAAAACTAACTGTATTTCCTTGAGAATCAGTAAGTCTACCATCATCTAAAACTTGTAATAAAATGTTAAATACATCTGGATGAGCCTTTTCAATTTCATCTAAAAGAATAATAGAGTAGGGATGACGTTTTACTTTATCTGTTAATTGGCCAGCATCATCATAACCAACATATCCTGGAGGTGCACCAATTAATTTTGCTGTAGAATTACTTTCCATATATTCAGACATATCAATTCTAATAATTGATTCTTCATCTCCAAACATTTCGTAGGCTAAGGCTTTTGCTAAAGCAGTTTTACCAACACCTGTAGGACCTACAAATATAAAAGAAGGTGGGCGTTTAGTAGATTTTAAACCTGCTCTATTTCTACGAATAGCACGAGATACAGCTTCAACCGCATCATTTTGACCAATTATTTTTTTATGTAGATTTGTTTCTAAATTTAATAGTTTTTGAGTTTCTTCCTCAGTAATTTTACTTAATGGAATTTTTGTCCAGCTTTCAATTACTCCTGCAACATCTTGTAGAGTTAAATTTTTAACTTCCATTGTAGAATTTATTTTATCAATTTCTTCCATTAATCTACATTCTTCAGTTTTAAGTGCTGCAGCTTTTTGATAATCTTCAGTTGAATCTGTAGTTACTGCTTCATCTTTTTGTTCTTGAACATTTTTTAATTGTTGCCTTAATAGTTCTAATTTATATAAATCCTTATTTTCAAGGTTTATTCTAGAACAAGCTTCATCCAAAATATCAATTGCTTTATCTGGTAAAAATCTATCATGAATGTATTTTTCTGACATTATAACAGTTTGTTTAATAACATCTGTAGAAATTTTTACTTTATGATAATCTTCATAATATTTTTTAATACCATCTAAAATCCCAATAGAATCAGTAATAGAAGGCTCTTCAACAAGAACTTGTTGGAATCTACGTTCTAGAGCTGTATCTTTTTCAATATATTTACGATATTCTTTAATAGTTGTAGTACCAATAATTTGAACTTCTCCATTTGCGAGTGCCGGTTTTAAAATATTTGCTGCATTCATAGAACTATCAGCATCAGAACCTGCACCAGCACCAATAATAGAGTGAATTTCATCAATTACCAAAATAATATTTCCATAATGTTTACATTCTTCGATAAGACCTTTCATTCTAGCTTCAAATTGACCTCTAAATTGAGTTCCAGCAATAATAGATGTCATATCTAAAAGATATACTTCTTTATTTAAAAGTTTAGCAGGCACATTTTTAGAAGCAATTTTAATAGCTAAAGAATTAGCAATAGCGGTTTTACCAACACCAGGCTCACCAATTAAACAAGGATTATTTTTAGAACGTCTATTTAAAATTTGTATAACTCTTTGAAGTTCTTTATCTCTACCAATAACAGCATCTAATTCATTATTTTGAGCCTTAAAAGTAAGATTAGTTCCATAAGTATCTAAGTATTTCTTTTTCTTATTAGCGTTTTTCTTTTTTTCAGGTTTAACCTTTTTCTTAATAGTACCATTTGATTCTTGAGCTTGATTTTGTGCTCCAAAAATATTTCCAAAAATAGAGCCAAGAGGTATAGCTCCTGCAAAAACTTTAGGTTCTTGTGGTTCATCTGAATCATTATCATCTTCAAATTGAGTTGTAGGGATAGCACCAAATTGAATACCATCAATATCTCCTAAATTTTCAGAAAGATTTTGGAATAATCCTTCTAATTGTTTATTAACATTATTTGCATTTTGATTAAAAATAGTTTGACTTTGTGCTTTTAAAATTTCATCAGTATTAATACCTTGTTTTTTAGCACAATTTATACATAAGCCTTCCATTTCTCTTTTACCATTAGGTAAAATTTTACTAGAGAAAATAGAGGCTTGATATTTATTACACATTGAACATAACATAAATTAATTTCCTCATTTCTTTAATAATATACAAAAATACAACATATATAATACCGCAAAATTCG
>ODAI012177286.1_pt1 | contig 17162 bp, 16 predicted proteins | sample 1539321 | NCBI WGS metagenome assembly ODAI01 (sample SAMN02144231, study PRJEB22623) | gut metagenome | biome: sheep rumen | host: Ovis aries | place: New Zealand | reverse complement strand
TAAGGATAACGTTGCTCATCGTACTACCTCGGTATCAGATTTTGCAAATGCAGACCGGGAGCGGCCGGCATTTGCCCAAAGAGAAGCAAAGGGGCTGTCGCATTAAGGCGAGATGCCGCTATATATGGCAGACGTTATGTGCAAATGTCTGCCATATATAGTGGTGACACCTTCTAATGCGCCAACCCCTCTGCCATTATTTCAGGCTTCCCGGTTTATTCACTTGCTACAGCTTTTTCAGCATCGAGATAATCGGTCTCCCATTTCTCGAGCCACTCGGACTGGTTGGCGCTGATTTCGCTCCAGTCGACCGGAAGCGCGGAGAACTCTGTCTGCATCCACTCGGGGCATTCGGAGAGGAATCCGTCGGTGACAGGCATGCGGTTGAAATCGTTGGCTGCCATCACCTGGCACTCTTTGCTGCCGACGAAGTCGATGAAGGCTGCCGCGGCGTTCGGATGCGGAGCGTTGGCTGTGGCTGCGATGCAGTCTGTGATGACGACGGCGCCGCTTGCGGGAATGACCATCTCAAGAGGCATCTCGTTGGCGTCTCGGTTCTTAAGAACGTCATTGATGACGGCCATGGAGACGGAAGCCTCGCCCTTGCCGACTGCCTGGAACATCATGCTGCCGCTGTTGTAGTAGTTCTTTGTGTTCTTGCCGAGGGCTTCGATGAAGCTCCATGCCGCCTCTTCACTGTCGTTGGCCTTGATATTCTGGACCAGGGAGACGATGGTGGAGCGCATTGAAGATGACAGGGAATCACGTGTGACGATCTTGCCGGCATATTCTTCCTTGGTGAGATCTGTCCAGTCTGCCGGGGCTTCTTCCGCTGTCATGGCTTCGGTGTTGTAGAAGAGGACCATCGGTGTGCGGTAAGTGCCGTACCAGTAGCCTTCGGCTTCCTTGTAGGCTTCATCCACGTCATTGGCCCAGCTCGGAGAGGTCGGAGCGTAGCATCCTTCGGACTGGAGCACCATATAGGTCGCTGTGTCGCCGCCGAACATGATGTCAGCCTGCGGGTTGTCTTTTTCACTGCGGATTCGGTCTGCCAGCTCGCCTTTGAGATTGATGAATTCTACGGGGACGCCGGTCTTCTTGGTGAACTCGTCGCTGATGGCTTCCACAAGATCCTCGGGATGGGTGGTGTAGATTACCAGTGAATCCTCGAGCTGGGTGGCTTTTGGCTCAGTCTCTTCCGCAGCTGTCTCAGTTTCCGCCGTCTCGGCTTCCTCTGCCGCGGTGCTCTCGACTGCCGGTTCAGCCTCGGCCGGTGCTGTTTCCTGCGGAGCCGCGGTCTGTCCGCAGCCTGCCAGTGCCATTGCAGCGATCAGAAATAGTGATGCCAGTTTTCTTTTCATTTCTTGCCTCCTTTTGATGTGTTTTGTTTATTCTTCATCGCGCAATACCCGAGACGCAAGTCTGGGTACGCGCGCAAAGTTACGTCTGCCTTTGCCTCACGCGAAACGGCTGAGAAGCATGTCCGCGGGGAGCGCCGTGCCGTCTGCGGCGTCGTGTCCGCAGAAATCACAGTGCCGTCTGCGCCGGTCTTTTAAAGGAGCAGATGATCTGTATCCCAGACGAAATATGAATGATCCTGGTGAAAGGCAGGGCGGCAGTCGCGATTCCTGATAGCTCTGATCAGATCATCCATAGTGCGAATCTCATTCGGGAACCATGTGGCAGTGATGCCTACTTTGTAGGGATAATGACAGTCGCTTCCGCCGGTCAGGGCAAAGTCATACTTGCGGCCATATCTGACAGCCATCATTGTGGCATCCGGCAGTGTGCTTCCGTTCAGGATCTCGATGCCGTCGACCCCTTTCAGCGTGTCCAGGGCCCCCTCGAGACCACGTCTGTTGTGGCGAAAGGGATGGGCACTGATCACGACACCGCCCTGCTCATGGACGCTGTCAATGAAAGTCTGTGCGTCAATGCGCTCTTTTGGGTAGTCTTTGATGCCGAACGCCAGAATATCTCCCTGCAGGGAGTAGTATTCGATGCCGACAAAAATCGGAAAACCGGTCTTTTCCGAATATTCAGCGGCAAAATCATAGAGACCCATGCTGTCGTGGTCGGTGATGCAGATTCCGTCCAGATGCCGCTCGCGGGCGATCGGAACAATCTCTTCCAGAGCCAGAAAGCTGTCCTTGGAGAACCGTTTTTCGTGCATATGCAGGTCTATTACCATAGAATGCCTTAACTCCTTGATTAAAAGACAGTGCGAATTCCGCTGATTTTTGCGGCAAATGAAAAGCTGATCTGATGCGTTAATACAATGGTACTATCGGATATTCACATTATCAAATAGAATATTCTTACAAATGGGAGGCATTTATTTGAAATTCCTATGGGAAAAGTGTGTACAATGGGTTTATAAGCAGGTACTTATTCATTGCAATTTGCTATAAACAGGCAGAAATATTGAACATTATCGCAAATTTTGATACAATTACCCTAACAGCATAAGAGCTTTCACGGGAGAGAGTCCAGCGGCCACCGAAGAGGCAAGTGACAAAGATCACGAATCTTTCAGGTAAAAGGACCGGGAAGCCGGCGTTCTGAATCTGACCAAAGCGTTCGAGACAGGAGGCGAAACGAGAGTACGCACTTTCGTGTCGTCTCCTTTTGCTTTGCAGGCAGAGAATTGATCAAAGGAGCGGCATTGATGAAACAGAAAAACGTGATAGTGACCAATAATCCGCTTGTGTCAGAGAAGCAGCCCGGAAACCTTCCGGTGGAATACCTGGAGACGGACTATATGGGCGTTCTGAAAGCAGTCCGGGATAAGATTCATAGCGGAGCGATCCTTCTCACCCACCCTCTTTACGGGAGCGTAAAGCCGGGGGAGACGCCGTACCGTTCTCTTCTGATCAGGGAGGGAGGCAGCGAAGTCGACTTTCAGTCACTGAGACTGATCGAAGCTGCAATGGAGACATGCCGTAAGTTCACGGAGCGGACAGGCCTTTTCGGGGCCGGATCCATCAGGGATTTTCAGGTCGTGGATCTGTCGCTTCTTATGAGCGCGCTCGGAGACTTTCGTGAAAGCGGGCAATCATTTATCCTATAAGTAGAAAGGAGGGGACAGCGTGAAACTTGAATTAGGCAAAATACTTTTACATGATATCTGCTTTGCAGAAAAATCAGAAATCAGAGACGGGGTCCTGTATGTTTCTAAGGAAGAGATGGAAAAGATTGTAATGCGTGAAGAAGGCATTCAGTCTGTCAGCTTTGACATAGCAAAACCCGGTGAGTCAGTCCGCATAACTCCGGTCAAGGACGTTATTGAGCCCCGCGTTAAGGTCGAAGGTCCGGGAGGAATATTCCCGGGAATGGTCGCGGGAGTAGAAACCGTCGGTTCCGGAAAAACATACGCTCTTAAAGGAATGGCAGTGGTGACAGCAGGTCCCATCGTAGGTTTCCAGGAGGGTGTGATCGACATGACCGGTCCGGGCGCAGAGTATACACCGTTCTCCAAGACACTGAATCTTGTCATGGTCTGCACTCCGGTCCCGGAACTTGAGGCTCACGACTATGAGTCGGCAGTGCGCCTGTCCGGCTTCCGCGTTGCGGCAGCTCTCGGCGAGCTGGCAAGAGAGCTTCAGCCGGATGAGACAGTTGTATACGAGTGCAGTGATCTCAAGGAAAGCTTCGAGAAGTATCCGGGACTTCCCAGAGTCGCCTATGTTCAGATGCTTCAGAGCCAGGGACTTCTGCATGACACCTATGTGTACGGCGTCGATGCCAAGAAGATTCTCCCGACACTGCTGTATCCTACAGAAGTTATGGACGGAGCTATTGTATCCGGAAACTGTGTTTCCGCATGCGACAAGAACCCGACCTACATTCATGAGAACAACAGCGTGGTAGAAGACCTGTTTGCACAGCACGGAAAGACTTTGAATTTTGTGGGTCAGATCATCACCAATGAGAACGTATATCTGGCAGATAAGGAGCGCTCCTCCAACCAGACTGCAAAACTGTGCAGGATGCTTGGTCTTGACGGCGTCATTGTTTCCCAGGAAGGTTTCGGAAATCCGGATACTGACCTTATCATGAACTGCAAGAAGATCGAAGCCGAAGGCATCAAGACAGTCATTATCACTGACGAGTATGCGGGCAGAGACGGAAAATCCCAGTCCCTGGCTGACGCTGATGTCGCAGCGGATGCAGTCGTTACCGGAGGAAACGCCAACGAACTGGTAATTCTTCCGAAGCTTGATAAAGTTATCGGCACATTGGCCTACATTAACAAGATCGCCGGCGCGAACGCCGAGACCCTGAGAGAAGACGGTTCTCTCGCGGTGGAGCTGCAGGTCATTACCGGCGCCACCAATGAGACCGGCTTCGGACGGCTCAGCGCGAGATAAGGAGGCAGAAATGGGAAAGATTAAAGTTGTACATTATATCAACCAGTTCTTTGCCCAGATAGGCGGCGAAGAAAAGGCAGACTTCCCTGCGCAGCTGCGCAAGGGTGAAGTAGTCGGACCGGGTCTTGCGCTTATGCAGGCATTCGGCGATGAGGCTGAGATAATCGCGACGATCGTGTGCGGCGACAGCTACTTCAATGAGAATATCGAATCTGCAACAAAGCAGATCCTTGAATGGGTGAAGGAAGAGGCTCCGGACGTATTCATCGCGGGTCCTGCTTTCAATGCGGGCCGCTACGGAGTAGCCTGCGGCACGGTCGCCGATGCTGTCCAGTCCGAACTCAATATTCCGTCAGTGACCGGTATGTATGTTGAGAATCCCGGAGCTGACATGTTCAAGGACAAGGTTTATATCGTATCGACCAAGAACAGCGCGGCAGGCATGAGAGGAGCCGTCAAGGCTCTGGCTCCGCTTGCTCTGAAGCTGGCAAAGGGAGAGAAGATCGGAGCATCCTGCGAAGAAGGCTATATCCCGCAGAATATCCGTGTCAACTTCTTCGAGAAAGAGAGAGGATCCAAACGAGCCGTCGATATGCTGCTCAAGAAGCTGGCAGGCAAACCGTTTACGACGGAATATCCGATGCCTGTATTCGACCGTGTAGCTCCGAATCCGGCAGTTAAGGATCTTTCCAGGGCGACGATCGCGCTGGTAACTTCCGGCGGTATCGTGCCGAAGGGCAATCCGGATCACATCGAGAGCTCCAACGCTTCTCACTTCGGTGAATATGACATCACCGGTGTGACGGATCTCACGGCAGAGACCTATGAGACCGCGCACGGCGGATACGATCCGACTTATGCCAATCAGGATGCGGACCGTGTACTCCCGGTCGATGTTCTGAGAGACATGGAAAAAGAGGGTGTGATCGGAAAACTTCATCATCTCTATTATGCGACTGTCGGCAACGGAACAGCGGTCGCGTCCGCCAGGGCATTTGCGGAAGAAATCGGAAAGAGACTGGTCGCGGATCATGTAGATGCCGTGATACTGACCAGCACGTGAGGGACCTGTACACGTTGCGGTGCAACGATGGTCAAAGAAATTGAGCGTGCAGGTATTCCGGTCGTTCATATGTGCACAGTAACACCGATCTCCATGACGGTCGGCGCTAACCGGATCATTCCGGCTATAGCGATCCCGCATCCGCTCGGAAATCCCGCTCTGACACCGGCTGATGAGAAGAAGCTCAGAAGACGTCTTGTGGAGAAAGCATTGAAGGCGTTGACAACTGAGGTAGACGGACAGACGATTTTTAAAGACTGATCTTTTAAAAACCGCATAGAATGAGTGACGGGTCCCTGTGGCTGTCTGCATTGGCAGATGGCTGCAGGGATTTTTTGGTGAGACAATGCTATGCAGGTGAACTGCCATATTGTAAAATAATGGAAAGCTTTGTAACTGCTCAGTGGTACTGAACAGTTACAAATTTACTTTTAAGGAGATAAGAATATGAGTGAAGAGTGTCTGATCTGCAAAGCCCCGCTAGAATATCTGGAAGACGATGTGCTCATGGAATGCGCGATCTGTCACAAAATAGAAAACAGCAAGACCCGCTGCGTCAACGGCCACTATGTCTGCAGCAAATGTCACACGAAAGGCCTGGATTCGATCATAGGGCTGTGCCTCAGTGAGACATCTAAAAATCCCATTTATATTATTGAAAAGATGATGCATATGCCTTTCTGCCATATGCATGGGCCGGAACACCACGTCATGGTCGGTGCGGCTCTTCTCACCGCTTACAAAAACGCCGGAGGAAGTATAGACCTTGAGCGTGCTCTAAAAGAGATAATTAGCCGGGGCAGCGAGGTCCCCGGTGGGTCCTGCGGGTTCTGGGGAGCCTGCGGAGCGGGAATCAGCACCGGGATGTTCATAGCCATTATCTCCGGTTCGAATCCGCTTGCCGGTGAGCCGTTCGCGCTGTCCCACATGATGACGGCCAGGTCGCTCGGCAAAATAGGGGAGATCGGCGGCCCGCGCTGCTGCAAGCGCGATTCCTTCCTTGCGATTCTCTCCGCTGTTGACTATGTGAAAGAGAACTTCGGGATCGAGATGGAAAAGAGCGACGTTGTGTGCAGCTATTCCGCGAAAAATAACCAGTGCATCGGAAAACGCTGTCCGTTTTCGAAAGCCAACGCAGGAAACAATCAGACCGTTTGAGAGGATATAGATGATTAGCGAGAATGTCGAAAAAATAACATAAGTCACGACTGACTGAGAAGAAGGGGGCTGTCCGCCCCCTTCTTCTCAGTCAGTATGTATCATGTTTTGCGGAGTATCATATCCTTAATGCGGACGAGGTATTTTTCTCTGAGATCGGTAAAGTTGTCTACACGCTTTTCCCAAAGTAACCAACCTGTCCAGGTCTTTTTGTGTGCCATTCCCGAGTGCTCGCTTCGATATAATCTGTAATCAATAAAGCTTTTTTTCAGGCTCATACGCATGCGGTCCGGCGTGAGCGGCCCGTAGACTTCATCATATCCGAAGCTATCGTACAGCTGCAGGAAGTAATGCCGCTCCATGGTTATCTTCAGCCAACGGACGTAGTCTTTGTTCATTGGCTGAATCTGTTCAGCGAGAAGAGAGAATTCTTCCCCAAAGCAGCTCGCGTAGAGCTTCAGCATGAGCCGGGTGGTAAAGGTCGCATGGAAGGAGGCAGCCCGTTTGCGCAGCTCTTCCGGATCCAGAGAATAAGAGGTTCCGTTCACCAGATCGCCGAGCTGGATATGCCGGCAGTCAAAAAGCCATTTCATGTGGTTGTCGGGGTGCTCCATGTTGAAAATGTTGCCGCACTGGTTATGCATCTGGTGGATGAGCATATCCGCCGGACATGGCACCAGGACAGTAGTGTCCAGTACCTTGACCGGAATCGCACGTTTCCAGATCCCGTTGTCCGCATCCCCCTGATTTTTAAAAATCCATTGATGGACATCCAATTCAACTGTTTTCCCGTTGACGGAGCCCAGGACTGTATCTGAATATGTCGTCGTTGATTTAAAACGGTTGTTATTACCCTTCAGGAGATCCATAGCTTCGCGGAAACGATTTCGCGGTACCGCAATGTCATAGTCCGACATTATCCGGGCAATTCCGGATGTGTAGTAACAGCGCATGGCAAGTCCTTTGATGAACATGACTTTAATACCGGCAGCCTGCAGGATTCGGACATTTTCCATAAGCCAGCGCATGGCGGCCAGGTTCTGGACCAGATAATAGCGATAGATTCCCTTGAGGCGCGGAATGATCTCCTTCGGAAAAGCCTCCCAGTTCATGCGTTCTCCCAGGATAGCCAGCATCAGGAGAAAGCTGATATGTTCATTGTCGATACTCATGTAATCGGTCAGCCGTTCGACTGTTTTGCGATATTCTTCAGTCGTCCTCTTTTCCGGTGCTTCAAACAGGAGCGGAAGCAGAATCCGCTCACGTTCGGTAAGCAGCGTTTTCGTGATCAGATTCTCTGCCTCATTGCCGAAATTCTGTTCGTAGACAGATAATTTTCTGCTCATATTAATATTTCCTCCGGTGCCATTCCAGGTTAACTGTTCTATGATAATATACTACGGGACCGGCAAGTCCGCCACAATCAGTTTCAATTCCTTTGACCAAATCGGCATTGTGCCTTGTAACGCCGATAGATACCGGCAGGTTGCATGTTGCTCGGAAAAGAGGTATCCTTATTGTATACTCTGTATCTAAATGTACAAGGAAGGCAGAACAGACAGTGGATGTAAAAATAATAGTAGCAACACACAGGAAATACAGAATGCCTGTTGATGAAATGTACCTTCCGGTTCATGTAGGAGCAGTTGGAAATGAAACTATCAGTGGCTGCCGTAGAGATGACGAGGGAGAGAATATTTCTGCGCTTAATCCATACTTTTGTGAGATGACAGGTCTTTATTGGGCATGGAAAAATCTTGAGGCGGATTATATAGGACTGGTCCATTACAGGAGACACTTTTTGCGCCGTTTCTGTGGCAAAGGCCTGAGGGGTGCAGTGCTTAAAAAACGGGATATTGAGAAAGATCTCGGCCGGATCAAAGTGTTCGTACCAAAGAAGCGCAGGTACTGGATCGAGTCTCTGTACAGTCATTATGAACACACTCATCAAGGCATTCATCTTGATGAGGCAAGGAGTATTATCGGAGAAAAATATCCGGAGTATCTTGAATCATTTGATAAAGCTGTAAAGCGCCGCTCAGGATATATGTTCAATATGATGATTATGGAGCGGGAACTTTTCAATGATTATTGCGCCTGGATTTTCGACATTCTTTTCGAGCTGCGAAAGAGGCTTGGCGAAGAAGGCTTAACACCGTATCAGAGTCGGTACTGCGGACGTATATCTGAAATAATATTCAATGTGTGGCTGCTGCAGCAAGTGAAAGACGGAAGATTAAAACCTTCGGAAATAAAGGAAATCCCCGTTGTTATGACGGAGAGGGTCAACTGGCGGAAAAAGAGCATTGCTTTTTTAAAGGCCAAATATCTGGGAATAAAGTATGACAGCCAGGAACCTGACACCTATTCGAAGCAGAGTTTGTGTTTACTTCAGTGAAAGCGCCCTCATGGCGCAAGGTGAAAAGAATGAAAATCTCATTTGTCATACCGGCGCATAATGCTGCCGACTACATTGTCCGCTCGGTACATTCCATTATAGATCTTGTTCCGAATACAGTTTCTTATGAGATCCTTATTGTCGAAAACGGCTCTGAAGACAACACTCTGCAGCTTGCAGCCGGACTGGCGGACGAGTATGCCGGGATCCGTGTGCTCCATTCGGGAACCAGCCTGGCAAAGGCGCGAAATGTCGGAATGCGGCACGCGAGCGGTGAATGGCTCTTCTTTGTTGATGCGGATGATCTGTGCGAACCGGGGATGGTAAAAGCAATTCCCCTGCTTGAGAAATACGAACCGGAGATCTTTGTTGCAGGATTTCGGAAAGGAAAAGGCACCGTTTACACCAGGTACAGGATCTGCAATGAGTTGATTTCCGGGAAGGAACTGGAACCCGCAAAAGCGTGGATGATTTCTGCCCCGACGCTTCGGCTGCCCGCCTGGTCAAAGTTTTACAATCGTGACTTCCTGATCTCCAATGACCTGTTCTTTGATGAATCGCTTGCCCGTTCGGAGGATTCGGAATTTGTTATCCGTGCGCTCGACCGCTGCAGGAAGTTAGTGATCTCAGATCTTGTCGTGTATAACTATAGTCAGGACTCGTCTTCCATGATGAGAAGCGTCCTGCAGGGAATTGCGCCTTTGTACCTTGAGCCGATCCGGAAAGCGGAGAAGACGGCTGTCAAGGGAAGTCCGGGGGTCAGGGCCGCATATCCTGAGTTTGTTTATTCAATGATCCTAATTGTGGCGGTACATGACTTTTACGATGCTGCTGTCAGAATTCCCTGGTCCGTCCGCAACCGCAGAATGGTTCGGTTTCTGCGGAAAGGCCCGGTGAAGCGGGCCCTGACACGCATGTCGCTTCGAGCTCTTCTTAAACCCCGGAACTGGCCTGTGTTTTTCTTTAAATGCGGATTTATCAGTCTGGGCGGAGCAGTCTGCTATCTTCGTTCTTTCTATAACCGGCATCAGTGGCAGGGGGAGGGAACAAAGCCGTGGGCTTAACTGGAAAAGAACTCGGCCAGTTTCCCGGCATTTTCTTCAAAATCAATCTCAAAATGCCAATTCGGTTCCTTGCAGACTTTGTAGGTGTTTTCGACAGGGATCCGGATCGATGGAAAACCGGAATCTTTTGCCTTTAATGCAGAAAGGCCAAGCCCCGCTGCCCGGGCAGCGGAAAGGTTCGTTTTGACATGTTTCGTGATCTGAAAGAAGAGTTTTATCTTCTGCGCCGGACTGGATTTTTCCCGCAGTTTCTTCGCCATAGCCTTCAGAACTACCCGCTGCCTGTCAGATCTTGCAAAGTCCGCGCCGATTGCTCTGTTGCGCGCATGGGAAAGAGCAGTGCGCCCATCCATGTGTACCATGCCGGCTTTTTCGATGTGAGGCGGAATAATGCCGTCATTAAACTGTACGGCGAGATCCCGTACCCAGCAGTTCAGAAAGATGCGTTCCATCTCAGTAATCTCGACATCGATTCCCCCCAGAAGATCAATGATATTGACTAACCCGAGCATATCCACCAAAGCGTAATATTGGATGTTCAGGTTAAAGGCTTCATTAACGACCTGTAAGGTAAATTCCGGTCCACCGTGGACAAGAGCACTGTTAATTTTGTCCATCCCATACTCGTGAAGATCGACCCAGATATCTCTCATAATGCTGGCGAGCTTTACCGCGCCTGTTTTTTTGTCAAGAGATGCTACGATTATGGAATCTGAATTATCATATTTTCCTTCATTGCAAAAATTGCATCCGAGAAGAAGGACCTGTATCTGATCGCGACTGTGTCCGCTCATCCTTTTTTTTCTGTTTCCCATAATATTCTCCAATCATACTTACCGGCATTAAAACAGTGGCCGGTGTAGGTTATTATGATAGCAGGATTGTGTTTAGAGTGCAACAGGGAATGGGAAGCCGGATATTTTGACGAAATGCTTCCGAATTGTGAACAAAATCGAAATGTCATGATATAATCGAAGGGCTGATAAGAGTGTGCGGCGCAAGGCAGCGCAGAAATAAGAGGAAGAGACATGAAAAAGGGGAATAATCAGCATGTTTACTGATAAGGCAGACTGCAGCGGGTGCGGAGCCTGCGCTGCGGTTTGTTCTGTTTCAGCCATATCTATGGAGCCTGACAACGAAGGTTTTCGTTATCCGAGGATCGATGAAGCACAGTGCATAAAGTGCGGACAATGCACAGATGTCTGTCCGTTGAACAGGGAAAGAGAAAAAGGACTGGAAAAGGGAACTGCTGCCTGTGCTTTCCAGCATTCCCGCCCCGATGTCTTGCAGCGAAGTGCTTCCGGCGGAGCTTTTACAGCCCTGGCCGAGGCTTTTTTCGCAAGATGCGGGAAAGCCCACGTGTACGGTGCGGTTTTCAGTAAAGGAGAAGTCTTTCACCATTCTTTCGATGATCCCGGTGAGGTGTCCGCTTTCAGCGATTCCAAATATGTTGAAAGCGATTTGCGGGACTGCGTGAGTTCGGTCCGCCGACAGCTTGTCAGGGGCGAAAGCGTCCTCTTCAGTGGGACGCCGTGTCAGGTTGACGGCTTGAAATCCAGCCTCTCCGACCTTTCGGAGAATATAATAGATGAGCAGCTGCTTTTGGTTGAAATTATCTGCAACGGGGTCGGCTCTCCTCTTGTATGGCGGAAAAACTGGGAATATCTTAAGGAACAGGAACAGTCGCTCCCGGTGGATTATACCTTCCGAGACAAGAGAGCACCCATGGGATACGGAGTTTCCTGGCGGATGGAAGACGGCAGCGAGCAGAGGGAATTTCTTCTGAAAAACTTCTACTGGCGCATGTATATCAGCGGACTGATCATGCGTCCGTCATGTTATACCTGCCATTATTCGGGATATCGCCGAAGTGCGGATGTCACGATCGGTGATTTCCACGGCTTTGAGGAAGATGAAGACCGGAGTCTGTTTTCTGTTAAAAAAGGGATTTCACTGGTTCTTGGCAACACGGCTAAAGGCAGAGAATTCATCAAATGTCTGAACGATGCCGGAACAGTGGAGGTCTGTCCGCTGCAGAAAGCTATGCAGCCGCGTCTTGAATATCCGGCTTCGCCTCATCCGCTCAGGAAACTGGCAATGAGGGATATCTCCCTTCTCTCTTATGACATTTTCAGGAAGAAGTATGACAGGCTGGCGGGATCATGGAAGCCGTGAAGGTAAGAATGGCTCTGCCTGACTATTATCAACGAAACCGAGAGAAATAATATGAGCGAAATAAAAACAATAGAGCGGGTACAGATCAGGGCGGGTGAAGAAGAAATACAAAGGTTCTTCGACCGTCTGGATCGCGAGTCGGAGAATATGCCCGGGTTCCACATTATGTTCGGACGGCATATTCTTCTGCTCAAATTTCAAAATGAAGAGACGGCAGACAGATATCGCGCTTTTCTTAAGCTGTCCTTCACCGAATATGAAGGAGAGCCGGATACGACCATCACGATCTGGCAGGGAAAAATCGAGGATTACCTGAACCTGAAAGACAGTCCCGCAAACGCTTCCTGTTGGGAGTATACAGGTGAAGAGGGTTTTATCCGGTATGTGAAATGGCAGGGAAGAATGGTAGCTTATCATGCCTCCGCCGACCGGCACTATATCATCATGAGCGGTCCGCTGGATGAATATGTACCGTTTTGGGCTCCTTTTCACTGGGAATTCCATCATTTTTCAATGAGCCATGGCTATGCTTTTGTACATAGCGGTGCGGTGGGACTGAACGGCGAGGGGGTTCTGATCTCTTCCGTAGGCGGAGGTGGAAAGTCAACAACGGTGCTGAGCTGTCTGCTGGACGGATTTGACTATGTTGCCGATGACTATCTTATCCTGGAAAAGGGGGATGTGGCAGCATATCCGTTGTACAACAGCGGACTCTTGAACGGGGATTCTCTAAAGCGCCTTCCGGAACTGAGACCTTTGATATTCTGCGATGATCCCAGGAAACCGGATCGCTATATTATCGATCTTTACGGCTTCAGAAAGCAGTTCTGCCGCGGGATGAAAATAAAAGCCGTTGTGCGCCCGCGTGTTCGCCGTTCCGATGAACCTCAGGGAGAGGCACTGGTAAGAAAAGATCCTCTCCATGCCGGAAAGACGCAGATGCTGGTTTCGAGCGCCCGCCAGAACGGGTTCGTCATGATGAAGGATCAGGATGCTCTTCACAGCTTGTTTGATGCCGTGAGCGGCCTTCCCTCGTATGAGCTGCTTCTGAGTCCGGATCGGCAGTCGAATTGTCGTGCACTCAGAAATCTGCTGCATGATCTGTCAGAAAGAAAATAAGTAATTGCGAAATTCCAAAGGAGCCGGAGTCTCGCATTCACATAAGAAAGAAAACACTAAAAGGAGGAACAAAAATGTATTCACTCAATCTTCCCAGGATGTTCTATGATATGGCGGATGACCATGCAATCATCATAGACTCGGCAACCGGCAATTATTATATGCTGAACATTATTGCTTCCAAAGTTTTTCTGTATCTTACCAGGGGTGCAACTCCCGGTGAACTGAGCACTGTCCTCTCACAAGTATCCGGATGCCCCGAAGATATCCAAAAACGGATCGAAGACTTCTGTACTCAGCTGGTAAACGAAGAAATTCTTAATATCGCTGAATGGGAGCACTTCAACGGGGAAACAGATGCAGGGGATTCCTGGTTTGCGGAAGGCGTCGAATTCAAGATCGATAAATATGCCGACATGGCAGATCTGATTGCGGCAGACCCGATTCATGATGTTGATGAAGCTTACGGCTGGCCGGTACTCAAAGAAGACAACTGATTATGGCGAAGATTTCCGTTCTCATCGTAAACTATAATTATGGCCGTTTTCTCCGGCAGTGTATTGAAAGCGTTCTTGCGCAGACATTGACCGAGGAGACGGAGATCGTACTGGTCGACGACGGCTCGACTGATGAAACTTCGGAAGTGCTCCTTGATTTTCCCATGGTCCGCTGTATCTTTCAGGATCATTCCGGCGTGGCTGCAGCCCGCAACCGGGCACTCAAAGAGGCTCGGGGGGACTATATTGCCTTTCTGGATGCCGATGATCTGTGGAAAAAAGAAAAACTGGCGCTTCAGATGAAGTATCTCCGGGAGCATCCGGACTGTGGGATCGTTTTTACGGGTTATGAGAACTTCCTTGAAAATGGAGTCTCCCCGGATGAGGCATGGGTGAAGCAGAATATTCTTTTTGCGGCTAAGAACAAGATGTGTCTGCCGACAGCCCTTTTTACCCGGGATGTTATGCTTCGCTGCGGGAGCTTCGACGAAAGCTTCCGGCGCGGTGAAGATACGGAATGGACCAGCAGACTCAGATACCTCGGTATACAGCCCGGCTTTTTGGAGGACAGGCTGCTGATGCGGCGGCTGCACGGAGAGAACATGACCAAAACGGCGGAGGCCGGACCTGCCATGGAATCGATGGCAAAGGCTTTCCGGATCATCCAGAGGAATCTTCAGCTTCAGAAAGAACGCAATTCCGCAAGGGAAGGAATCTCCGTACTGATTCCGGCTTATCGCGCGGAAGTATATATTAAAGAATGCATTGAGAGCATAAAAAAACAGCAGGCGCAGCTGCGTGACCTGCCGGTGGAAATCATTGTTGCCGACGATGGATCGGGAGATAATACTTCGGTGATCGCCGCGGAACAGGGAGCGCAGGTGCTTCAGCTTGAGCACAGGGGATCCGCAGCCGCGAAAAATGCCGCTCTCGGCAAGGCACAATATGAGTACATATTCTTCATCGATGCGGATGACCGGGCGACCGGTTCCGCTCTTCGTGAACTGCATGAGGCCATTCGGGAGGATAAGAACTGTATGGCGGTTTTTGCGAAGGCAAAAGATTTCTGCGTAAAGACTGACAGCAGCGGCAGCAGTTATGAACAGTTCTCTTCCCGGGTCTATTCCGGCTGTCTGCCCGGATGCTCCCTGATCCGGAAGCAGGCTTTTCAGAAAGTCGGATTCTTTAACGAAGAACTGAAGACAGGGGAGACCGTAGAATGGCTGGGACGTTTCAGGGAAAGCGGGCTGCCTTATTCTGAGCTTGATCTTGTGACTTTAGAGCGCCGGATCCACTCTGAAAGCACGGGGGCAGTGTACAGAGAACAGGAGCAGCGCGATTATGCGCGCATTATCAGAGAACATCTGAAAAGGATGAACCGTGAATGAAGACGTACAAAGTGCGCCGCACAGCCCGCGCGCGATCGGAGCTCGCGATTTACCAGACAATAAAAGGTATCGGAAGATGAAACAAGTCGGCGTAATCACATTTGTTGATTCTCGGAATTACGGCGCCGTATTGCAGGCGTACGGAATGAAATGTGCTTTGGAAAAGCTGGGCTGTTCCGTCACATTCATAAAAAACAAAAGAGATGTGCACGCAGCAGCCCCGGAAAACGACCGCCGTCTGAAAGTGCTGGCTGCGCTTCGGCACCGACAGGCGGCTCTTCGCCCGCCGGCAGGACCGATTGCCGGATTTGCAGAAAAGTATTTCAGGATTGAAGAATTGGATGACCGGCACAGTATAGACCCTGCGTACGACTTATTCATCGCCGGGAGCGATCAGGTGTGGAACGTTGAGATCACCGGGTTCGATCCTTTCTGGTTCCTTGATTTTGCATTGCCAAAAAAGCGCTTTTCTTATGCTGCCAGCTTTGGTCTGGAGTGTCTGCCGGAGAACTGGCTTTCCTGGTACAGGCAAATGCTGGCAGGTTTTGCAGTTCTTTCTGTCCGTGAAGAATCAGGACAGAAGATTATTTGGGAATTGACCGGAAAAGAAGCAGCTATATGCCCGGATCCCGTTCTTTTGCCGGAACGCCGGGTATGGGAAGAGATGATGGATCCTGCTGAAGAGACCGTCGTATTATACATGACGGAATTCGATGCGGAGCTTTATCGTTACGCTAAAGAGGAAGCTGCCGCAAGAGGACTACCTCTTACCGTATTAAATTCCGGTAAGCTTCCTATACCGGAAGAGACAACGATCTGCTCACCTGAAAGATGGCTTGGCAATATCGCAAATGCCGCTGTGATATATTCGAACTCCTTCCATGCACTGGTTTTTTCTCACATCTTTCACAAAGAGCTGCGAATACGGCCGCTGACTAAAATGACGAACAGGAACGGACGTCTTTTCTCTTTTATAGAGTCAATGGGAGAAAAGCTCCTGGAAGAAGAGAACAGGCCCGGTCTGTTTCGCCTGAATGATTATGGCGATTGGGAGAATGTTGATTCTCATCTGGATGCATTTCGGTATTCCGGGCTGAACTATTTGCAGAAGATTATTCAGGCCGCGAATCCGGATGGTCACTGATACTGTATCGGAGAGAGGACAAAATTCAACGTATCGAAATACGGTTTCCTAATTGATTGAGCATACTAAAGGGGCTGTCGCGCTAGACGGTGTCACCGCAAAATATGGCAGACATTTGCAAATAACGTCTGCGATATGTTGTGGTGGCGCGCCTTAGTGCGACAGCCCCTTTGCGATTGAGCAGGAGACTGCTCGATTCGATTGTTGTTATAGGAAACTCTACTTAGTTTCTCAGCTCAGTGTCATACCGGCAGCGAAGCTCATGATCAGAATGGCCAGAATAGCTACCGGAGCAACATACTTGATGAGGACAGCGTATACTTTGGCAAGACCAAAGCGAACGCCGCACTGCTCGATCTCTTCGATGGCGCTCTCCGGCTTCCATACCCATCCGACGAAGATGCAGCAGCCGAGAGCACAGACGGGAATCATAATTCTGTCTGTCAGGTATTCCATGAAGTCACAGAATGCAGGATAAGTAACACCGTTGGCGGCGTCGAACCAGATGCCCTTCAGCGGGACAGCGGCCTGCGTGCAGGTATACAGGCACCCGATGAGGAACATGATTATGCAGACGATAATTGTCGTGCGTGTACGCTGCCATGAAAAATGCTCTGTCAGGAAAGCCACAATACTCTCTACCAGCGAGATGCTGGAAGTAAGAGCCGCAAAGAGGAGCAGCAGATAGAACAGCACGCCGAAGAATGTTCCGCCCGGCATCTGATCAAATACCTTTGCCAGAGAGACAAATGCAAATCCGCCGCCCTTGCCGATCTCACTCTCGCC
>ODAI014586680.1_pt1 | contig 17163 bp, 14 predicted proteins | sample 1539321 | NCBI WGS metagenome assembly ODAI01 (sample SAMN02144231, study PRJEB22623) | gut metagenome | biome: sheep rumen | host: Ovis aries | place: New Zealand | reverse complement strand
CCAATCTTAAAAATAGGAAATCACCACTAACCCCTTACCCCCTCCCCTCACCGCTCTCCCCCTCTGAGAGGGGGCTGGGGGATGTCCCCTCTAACCAACATAAAAAAACGCTCAAATATCGGTATTTCACCGATGGTCGAGTGGGTGATTAGTGGGTGATTAGTGGGTCGTTAGTGGGTTGCTAAGCCGACGACATCGGAACGACAAAGGAATGAACAGGACTTGTTGCGCCCGCCAAGATAGGCGAATCCGCACTTTTCTCAAATCCGATGCAAAGATACAACAAAAGTTTGACATATGCAAGTAATTAGGCAAGAAAAATAAATTTATTTATATTTTGTAGGCTGAGTGCTTGCGTATGAGCACAAACGTGCGACTGTATCCAAACTTTTTTTTGGAATATGCAAATTTTTTGGGGAAAAATTACCCAAATACTTGCGTATGTCAGAAAAATGTAGTACCTTTGCAGAGACAAAGGTTGTGATACCTTTGGTGAAATACAGCGCAAGAGGCGTATATCTTTAACGACGAGTCGGCAAACTAATCAAGTAACAACGAGATATATGTCCCCCTCTGTCCTTGTCATCGCATGGATAAGTGGGGGTATTGTTACTAAGTTTGCCGACTTCGTCGTTTACCTCCACTTGTCTGTGCTTTTGAAAAGGGATGGGTATGTTGTTTGGTCATAAAATCCGTTCTAACAACTAATCCATATGATACCACAAGCACAATTTCTTACTATCGGTGATAATTTGTCGCAGATAGGGCAATTTCTGGATGAAATTATTATTCAGCCTAAAACTGTTTTGAAAAAATGGTCACAGATAACCAACCAGACGCCCGCCGTCAAGTTGGGCTATATCGGTCAGCATCTGGCTTCTTTGGTAACCGGAGTCAGAGGAACAGGAACCGGTGCAAGAGGTGACGATTTGGCGGATGGCTCGGAAGTGAAATCTTGTAATAAAATAGACCAGGCGGATAAATGTAATGTCTGCCATCATCGTGTTATGCGTTATGAGAATACATGTCCGAATTGCGGAAGTGACAATATCGAACGTAAGGATGATAGCAAATGGCTCTTTTCTGTCAGAAGCGAGGAAGAGTTGAAACAGTATCTGACAATGAACCGTGTGGTATTGTTATTGATGGATTACCCAAAATTTGAAGAGAACGACTTTAGCGATATTCGTATTTCCGTCTTTGAGATTTACCCTAATGATAAACGGATGAAAGTCTTTGGGCAACTATTAACGAATCATTATAACAATATCTATCTGCCTAAATTGAGAGCGAATGAAAAAACCAATCCGATGAACCTTCATCCGTTTGGTTTCCAGTTTTATAAATGCAATCCTATCAAGACTTTTGAGTGTATTATCAAAGACATAGAAACCTCTCCTGCTATCCTAATCACTCATTATATAGACCCTTCTGTTGAGAGAGGAATACAAATGCCTTCTCTTGATATGCCAACCGGACTATTAAAGCCGAAAGAATGGAAAACAATGCTCGATCATGCGGATTTTGATAAACAAATCCGCCCATTGCTGAAAATTTCCGTTTCTCTGGAAGAGTTGAAAGCCATGCCTATAAATGACAAAAGACAAGCTTTGCCTGTTATAGATGAAAAATTACGTGAGTTGATTCCGTTGCGTCCTATTATATCAACGCGGCAGCGGGCACAGTATCATAGAAGTTAATACGGTTCTTGGTTTCGTATATCCGCTGCATCGCAATATCGTAATATTGTTTGTCCAGCTCATAACCGATATAATGGCGGTTTTGCTCAATCGTCACTAATGCTGTTGAACCGGCTCCTAAAAATGGATCGAGAACAATATCTCCCGGATTGCTGCTGGCGAGAACAAGACGGTTGATCAGTTTTAAGGGTTTCTGGGTCGGATGGTAGCGCTTCTCTTTGTAAAAATCAATATCTGTCCACACATCAGTTACTCCCATTTGGGCATTATAGGTCTGGGATATTCTTTCGTATGGCAAATCAAATTGGAGCAGAGACGATAACTTGTCCCAAATTTCTTTGGTGGGGAATTGTTCGCATACGTTCTTGCCGGTATAGATACTCCACATACCGCCGCCGTTAGACTTGACACCTAAAGCCTCATTGATTTCCTTGGCGCTTAGTCCTAACGCTTGCTGACGCTCTTTCAGAAAAGGTTTGATAAACTTTTTATTGTCTTTGATGAAAAACATTACGCTTTCTGTTACGTTAGGAAACATTTTATATGTCCTCGTTGCCCTACCGCTAACAGCGCGCATGCCTTTATCAATAATGATTTGTTGGCGTAATTCCAGACCCAATTCCTTCAGATGAGGAATCAGCAGAGCCAGCATTCTGAAATATCCAAAGCAATAAAAAGTTCCGCCTTTACGCAAAATACGTGATACTTCTTTCATCCATTTCAAAGACCATGAGATATAGTCTTCTTCCGTGCGCCACTGGTAATCCCATTTCTCGCCTATTACTTTCCAATAGGGGGGGTCTGCTATTACCAAATCGACACTTTCATCAGGAAGGCTTTTCATGCCTTCTATGCAATCCTGATTGAATATTTTGTCCAATAAGGGATGGATAGTGCTATTTGTAAGAAGTTTGATCACGGGGACAAAATTACTGCTTTTTTTTGAAATAAGCAAATATTTTGAGAAAAATTGCCCAAATATTTGCATATTCCAAATATTTTTAGTACCTTTGCAGCGTGAATTGAATGAGGGGACCCCGAAAGGAGTTCCCTCGTCGTATAAAATATATGGAAAAGAAACAGTTACAGGAATGGATTGAGCAGTACCTGGAGGGTACGGAGTATGAGTTGGTAACCCTTGAAATCTCAGCGGGGAACGACATCCTCGTGGAGGTGGACAGGCTTGCCGGAGTGGATGTGGATTTCTGCGCGGAGCTGAACCGGTTCCTCGTGGAAAAGCTGGATGCCGTGGAGCCCGACTACTCTTTGGAGGTCGGTTCCGTGAGTCTGACGGATCCGTTCAAGACGAAGATGCAGTTCGAGAAGAACCTCGGGCACGATGTAGAAGCGTTGGTGGAAGGCAAGAAGTACCGCGGCCAGCTCGTCTCTGTGGATGAAGAGACGTTCTCCGTCGATTGCGAGGAGAAGGTATCCGTGGAGGGCAAGAAACGCAAACAGACGCAGATCGTGACCCACACCTGGCGGTACGACGAACCCAAGTATGTGAAATATGATTTAAAATTCTGAATAAAAATGGCAACAAAAAACCAAGAGTCAATCAACCTGATTGACATTTTCTCGGAGTTCAAGGACTTCAAACGCATTGACAAGCAGACCCTCATCACCGTACTGGAGGAGTCGTTCAAGAGCGTGATTGCAAAAATGTACGGTCCGTCGGCGGACTACACCGTTATTGTGAACCCGGACAAGGGTGATTTGGAGATTTACCGCAACCGTCTGGTGATGGAGGACGGCGATGTCGCCAACCCCGACACGCAGATTGCGCTGAGCGACGCGCTTCAGCTGGACGACGAGGCGGAGGTAGGCGAGGAGGTGACCGACCGCGTGGAGCTGGCTTCCTTTGGCCGACGTATGATCCTCAACCTCCGTCAGACCCTCGCCTCCAAGATTCTGGAGTTGCAGAAAGAGGTGTTGTACCAGAAGTACAAAGAGATGATCGGTCAGATCGTTTCCGGCGAGCTGTACCAGGTATGGAAGAAAGAGATGCTGCTCCTCGACGAGGAGGGCAACGAGCTCTATCTGCCCAAAGCCAACCAGATTGCCACGGATTTCTACCGCAAGGGCGACATCGTACGCGCCGTAGTGGTACAGGTGGACAACAAGAACCAGAACCCCAAGATCATCCTCAGCCGTACCGCTCCGCTGTTCCTGCAACGCATGTTCGAGCAGGAGATCCCGGAGGTGAAAGAGGGGCTGATCGCTATCAGGAACATCGCCCGTATCCCGGGCGAGCGCGCCAAAGTGGCGGTGGAGACCTTCGACGACCGTATCGATCCGGTAGGCGCGTGCGTGGGTGTGAAAGGTGCGCGTATTCATGGTATCGTGCGCGAGCTGCGTAACGAGAACATCGACGTAATCAACTATACCTCCAACGTGAACCTCTATATCCAGCGTGCGCTCGCTCCGGCGAAGATCAGCTCAATGGAGATTGACGAGGAGAACAAGAAAGCCAAGGTATATCTCAAGCCGGAGGAGGTGAGCCTCGCTATCGGCAAGGGCGGTTACAACGTCAAACTGGCATCCATGCTTACGGGCTACGAGATTGACGTCTATCGTGAGATCAACGAGGAGGATCTGGATGATATCTACCTCGACGAGTTCAACGACGAGATCGACCAGTGGGTCATCGATGCCTTCAAGGCAATCGGCATGGACACCGCCAAAGAGGTGCTCGGTACGAGCAAGGAGGATCTGCTCCGCCGTACCGACCTGGAGGAGGAGACCATTGACGAGGTGCTCCGCATTCTCGCCGCTGAGTTCGCAAACGATTAATTAACCATTTTCCCTCCGAAGGCAAGGAGAATAAACACCTGCCAAAGAGATTATGGCAATAAAGTTAATTAAAGCTTGTAAAGAATTAAATATAGGTATGGCTACTCTCACCGCGTGGTGCGAGAAGAACGGTCATGCCGTAGAGTCGGATCCGAACGTGCGTATCGACGACGATCTCTATCTGCTTTTAGCCAAGGAGTTTGCCAAGGACTTGGCCGTCAAGATCGAGGCGGACCGTCAGGCGGCGGAGCGTCAGGCCCGTGAGAACGCGGACCGCGAGGCGGAAGCGGCGGCGAAGAAAGCCGCCGCGGAAGCGGCAGCGAAAAAGGCGGCGGAGGAAGCGGCACGGAAAGCGGCTGCGGAAGCCGCCAAACGCGAGGCGGAAGCGGCAGCGAAAAAGGCGGCGGAGGAGAAAGCGGCGGCAGAGGCAAAAGCCAAACGTGAGGCGGAACGCAAAGCGGCGGAGGAGAAAGCGGCGACAGAGGCAAAAGCCAAGGCGGAAGCTGCCTCCAAACCCAATATCTTCACCCTCGGCAAGCCCGAGCTGAAGGACGGACCCAAAGTGATCGGCAAGATCGACCTCGACTCGATCGACACCTCCACCCGTCCGGCGAAGAAGACCAAGGAGCAGAAACGCAAGGAGCGCGAGGAGCGTCAGCAGGCGCAGCAGGCACAGCAGCAGGCTGCCGCCGAGAAGCGCAAACGCGAGCGCTTCAAGAACAACGCGACCAAGGTCGATCCGAACGACAAACGCAACCAGGCCGGTAAGAAATCCAAGAAGAGCCAGCCCCGCGAGGCAACGCAGGAAGAGGTGGACCGCGCACTGAAGGAGACGCTCAGCCGCCTCCAGCAGCCCAAGAGCAAGAACAACACCTCCAAGTACAAACGCGAGCGCAGAGAGCAGGAGCGCGAGAAGCACGAACTCGAGATCATGGAGGCACAGGAGCAGTCCAAGATACTCAAACTGACCGAGTTCGTGACGGCGAACGACCTGGCGGTGATGATGAACGTGCCCGTGAACAAGATCATCGGTACCTGCATGAGCCTCGGTCTGTTCGTCTCTATCAACCAGCGTCTCGACGCCGAGACAATCAACCTCGTAGCCGAGGAGTTCGGGTTCAAGACCGAATACGTGGCGGCGCACGTGGTAGAGGAGATCAACGCCGATGAGGTGGTCAACGACGAGGATATCGAGTCGCGCTGTCCGATCGTGACTGTAATGGGTCACGTGGACCACGGTAAGACCTCGCTCCTCGACCATATACGTAACGCGAACGTGATTGCCGGTGAGGCGGGTGGTATCACCCAGCACATCGGTGCCTACAACGTCAAACTCAAGAACGGACAGCATATCACGTTCCTTGATACGCCGGGACACGCCGCCTTCACCGCAATGCGTGCCCGTGGTGCCAAGGTGACGGATATAGCGATCATCATCATCGCTGCCGACGACGCCGTCATGCCGCAGACCATCGAGGCGATCAACCACGCCCAGGCTGCCGGCGTACCGATGGTGTTCGCCATCAACAAGGTCGACAAGCCGGGTGCCAACCCCGACAAGATACGCGAGCAGCTGTCGAACATGAACATCCTTGTGGAGGACTGGGGCGGCAAGTACCAGTGCCAGGAGATATCCGCGAAGAAGGGAACGGGTGTCTATGAGCTTCTGGAGAAAGTGCTTCTGGAGGCGGAGATGCTCGACCTCAAAGCCAACCCGAAGCGCCGTGCCAAAGGTTCGGTCATCGAGTCTTCGCTTGACAAGGGCCGCGGCTACGTAGCTACGCTCCTCGTACAGGACGGTACGCTCCACATGGGCGACATCGTACTCGCCGGCACGTTCCACGGCCGTATCAAAGCCATGTTTAACGAGCGCGGACAGAAAATAACGGAGGTTCACCCCGGCGAGCCCTGTTCGATACTCGGTCTGAACGGTGCGCCGCAGGCGGGTGACGAGTTCAACGTACTGCCCACCGAGCAGGAGGCGCGAGATATTGCCAACAAGCGTGAGCAGCTCCAGCGCGAGCAGTCCATCCGCACGAAGAAACACGTGGGTCTCGAGGAGATCGGACGCCGTCTGGCTATCGGTGATTTCAAGGAACTGAACATCATCGTCAAGGCGGACGTGGACGGCTCGGTAGAAGCCATCAAAGACTCGCTGATCAAGCTCTCCACGGAGAATATCCAAGTCAATGTGATCCACGGCGCCGTAGGTGCCATCTCGGACAGCGACGTAATGCTGGCTGCGGCTTCCGATGCCATCATCGTCGGCTTCAACGTCCGTCCGACCGGTACCGCACGCAAAATGGCGGAGACCGAGGAGGTCGATATACGTATCTACTCAATCATCTACGATGCCATCAACGAGGTCAAGGCGGCTATGGAAGGCATGCTGGCTCCGGAGGTGAAGGAGGAAGTGACGGCTACCCTGGAGGTACTCCAGACCTTCCACATCTCCAAGGTCGGCACCATCGCCGGTTGTATCGTCCGCGAGGGCAAGATCAAGCGCGGCAACAAGGTACGCGTCATCCGAGACGGTATAGTGATCAAGACCGCCGAGCTGGCGTCCCTCAAGCATGTGAAGGACGATATCAAGGAAGCCGGTGTGAACACCGAGTGCGGTCTCTCGCTCAAGGCATATGACGACCTCAAGGAGGGCGATATCCTGGAGGCATTCGAGGAAGTAGAAGTAGCTAAGACATTGTAAATGTGAAAATGAGAAAATATGAAAATGAATAGTTTTCTTCGTACTTTGTACCTTGTACCTGTGTCCTTTCTCTTGACCGGCTGTTGGACGGCATCGATCATAACAATCCCGTCTCCCTCGGACGTACGTGAGGTAGAACGGTTTTCGAGCTATGTAACAACGGTGAAGACCCCCAAGCCCAAGGTAACGACTGTGACTACGTTTGTGGCAACCGACTACAACACCGATCCGTCTTTCTACCTCGACCTCAACGCCGTGGCAGCCGCTTTTGCGGAGAGCCGTTCGGCGCGTGAGTTCGAGCAGATACTCAACTCGGGTCGTTACATGATCAATAACCTGGATCTCAATCGCGACGGGTGGGTGGACTACCTGCGCGTGATTGAGACCCGCCAAGGCTATTACCATGCCTACCTGATTCAGTCCTGCGTGGGCGCAGGCTTGTTTCAGGACGTGGCTACACTGGTTGCCGAACGGCAGGCGAACGCGCTGTACGTGGAGGTGATAGGTGACCCGTATTTGTATGGATATAACTACATCGTCCGTCCGGTGTTTGTCAGGACTCCGGCGATGTGGGACGTCTATGGCCGTCCGACCTATACGGTGTGGTCATCGCCGTATTACTACGGCAACTACCCTTCGTACTACACGCGCCCCCAGCCGGTCTATCTGAACCACTACCAGGCGTACGTGACGACCTATCTGGCCAACCATCATTACTGCCACCGCTGCGATTATCCGGCGCAGCCGCATTACAGCGGTTATACGCAACTGACGCAGACATACGTGCGTAATGACTACCGCGACCAACACCCCGAGAGTTCGTTCGAGCGCCGTGTGACCCGCAACGCGAGCAAAGCCGGCAAGTCCGTCCGTAACACTGCCCAACTCCGCACGGAGGTGCAGCAGACGAGCGCCAAGACGAGCGCCAAGACGAGCACCGGCACCGCGACTGCGCCCCAGACTCAGACCCGGACTCAGACTCAGACAAGCACTCGTGCGGCTTCTACCACCAAGCAGGCAACCACCAAGCAGGCAACCGGTACGAATACTACGAACTCGGCAAGAAGCTCCGCAACGACCCGGACGAGTGCCCGCACCGCCACCCGCACGGAAACGCAGGGTACGACAATCAGCACGCGCGTCAGCAGAAACGGAACGACCCGCACCACGGTGAGAACCACCGACAGTGCAGGTCGTACAACTACTGTGAAGCGTGAGAGCGGTACTACCCGGACGAGCAGCACCGGCGGATCGGTTAGATCCTCTCGAGGCACGACAACCGAATCCAACCCTCGTTCGAGCCGACGCGCACGTTAGACCACTCGCCGATCGTTTCGCGGATGGTCACTTTCGTGCCCTCGTGAAGCGTGAAGAGATCAGTGCCGGAGCGGTCCGGAGAGGACTTGGCATTAACGACACCCTGTGTGATGATAGCCTCATTACGCAGGGTGTCTCTTTGATGCAGCGAGTGCGCGTTGAGACCTGCACATAACGAGAAGAGCAGGGCAACCCACGCGATGTGGAAAGCGGTCTTACGGAGCCAGGGAAGGCGACCGAGAAGGAACACCAATACGCCTATCAGCGCGAGGATAAAGAGGCTGACAGAGAGGTACTGCCATGTGCGCTCACTCAGTCCGTTACGGATGGCCTGTGCCCACGCGGAGAGGAAGAAATCCTGGTCCTTTATGTTGTCCGTAATACGGCTTTGGGCAAAAGCCAGGTTATATTGCGCGTCCTTGTAATTGGGCTTCAGGCGCAGTGCACGCTCGTAGTTGAGGATTGCCTGCGCTAGCTCGCCCTGCTTGAAACGGGCGTTGCCGAGATTGTAATACAGCACTTCGTCGGGCTGCTCCGCGAGTAGTGCCTCGTAGCCTTTGGCAGCCTCTTCATAACGCCCTTCCGCGTATGCGGCATTCGCCTCGTCAAACGCACTCTGGCGGTCTTGCCCGAAACAGATCAACGGCAAAAAACTTATCGTCAGAAACAACAGGAGTCTTTCGACTGCCGGCTTTTTACTTTCTACTATTTTCATATCTTTTCGTTTTCCAGTTGGTTAATCAAGTTAGTCGTAGCGGTGTAGAGATCGTCCATGCCGTGGTCCGTAGAAGGCGCGTAGCGGGCAAACTCCGCCGTGGAGAGGACGTCCATTACCTCTTTGATCAGAGCCTCCGAGACGCCTTTTTGGGATAGGATAGAAGCAATATTCTCCTTGTTGAGGTCCGCCGTCGGGATAGACAGACGGTCGCTGAGGTAAGTCCAGGCTGCACGCTCGATCTCCTCGTAGAAATGGTCCTTGTCGTTCGCCTTGAGGGCTGCCGCGGCTGCCTTGAGGCGTTTCTGGGCAACCTTGTTGGCGCGTTTGTAACGCATCCGCGTGATATCTGCCGCCTCTTTGATCTGCTTGCGGAGTACCACGAGCAGCACGAGCGCGATGATCAGCGGCACCACGTACCAGAGCCATAAGAATTGATAGCTGGCGGCGGACAACTGACGGCTTTTCTTCGCCTTCAGAGGCTTGGTATTGATATACCGGATATCTGAGCCGAGTTGCTTGATGTCCTCTTTCTGTGCGTGATACACGACGGCTGATGGCTGATCGCTGACGGCTGACGGCTCTCCCGCACCTCTCTTTACGTGTATCGTGTATTCCGGCGTGGTGAGGGTCTTATAGGTTTTCTCATCGATGTCAAAATAGCTGAACTTGACCGCCGGAATAGTATATTCTCCGGCGCTGCGCGGGATAGCTAGGTACTCGATGGACTTTGTGCCGCTCACGCCTGCCGTGGTGGTGTTGAAGTTATTGGTCACCTTCGGGTCGTACGGCTCAAACCCTTCCGGCCAGTCGATAGCCGGGGTCTTGAGCAGTTTCATGTTACCCGCGCCGGAGATGTCCAGTTTGATGGTCACCGCCTCGTTGGCTTGCACCTCGGTCTGTGAGATGGAGGGGGTGAGGTTGAACTTACCCACGCCGCCGCTGAAGCCGGCAGGTTTGCCGCCCGGCAACGCCGCTACGTGGATCGTCACGCCCGGCGCTGTGAGCATCTTCGTCACATTGGTGTACGAACCGAAGAAATCGTCGAATATACTCCGTGCCCGCTGCTGGGTCTGTACGCGGAGCACCGCCTCAAACCGCGCGGGGTCGATCTTGATCTCGCCCGAGTGCTGCGGGTAGAGGATAGTGCGGTAGAGCACCGCTGTCTGGTAGTTGCGGCCGTTGTAGTGCTCCAGCTCCGTCTGTATCTCGCCTTGCTCCAACTCCTGTTTGAGGAATCCCGTGAACTCCGGCAGCTTGGTGTTGTTGGTCAGCTGCGCGACATCGACATTCGCGAAATAGAGCTTGTACGTGATCATGAGCGCTTCCTGCTCGTGTACACGCGTCTTGGAGGCTATCGTGCGCACGAAGAGGTTCTCCGAGGTCACTGCGCCGGTGTTGCTCTGGCTGCGCTGGGCTGATGACTGACTGCTGACTGCTGAAGGCTGACTGTCGTCTTGCCGGTCCTCCGGCAGCACCTGTATCCGCACGCCGTTGGACTGCACGTTCTCGCCATCCACTCTGACGGTAGCCGGACCGATGGTGAACGTACCTTCCTTCTGTGCCATGAGCATGTACGTGTAGGTCTGCTCAAAGGACGAGGTCCGTTTGCCGTTCACGAACGAGGTACTACTGCTGGTGGAGGTGTACGGTCCGCTCAGGACATCGAAATCCGTGAACTCCGGCGCACGCAGATCGCGGCTGCGCTGGTTCACGGTGTAGGTCACCTGGAACGGCCTGCCCACTACCACTTGTTTGGGCGCTTGTGCCCTGAAAACCACTTCATCGGCAAAAACCGACAAGGTGATAAACGATAATACTATTAATGCAAATTTTCTCATACTTACCATTCTTTCTCAACTCTGCGCTTCTTACCCTGCTGCCGTTGCAATTTCTCCTGCGTGTCCTGCTCGTCTTGCTCCAATGCCTCCAGGATCTGTTCAGCCGTCTCCTTGTCCATCTGATCCTCATTCTGCGGCTGTTGCTGCTGTTGCTGGTCTTGGTTTTGATCCTGCTGTTGCTCTTGCTGTTGTTGCTGTTGCTGCTGTTGCTGCTGATCCTGTTTTTCCTGCTGCTGGTCTTGGTTTTGTTTTTGTTGTTGTTGCTGCTGTTGCTGTTGCAACATCTGCATTGATTTTACCAGATTGTACCGTGTGTCATTGTCCGAGGGGTTGTGCCTCAGACTCTCCTGGAATGCGGCAACGGCCTTGTCGTATTGCTGTTGGGCGAACGCGCAGTTACCGATGTTGTGCATCGATTTGGCGTACCGCTCGCCGTCTTTCTCTTTGTCCAGCAGCTTGGCGGCTGTCTCGAACTCTGCCTGCGCGTCGGCATACTTGTCCTGTTTGAAGAGTGCGTCGCCGAGGTTGTAATGCGCCTCGTAGCCCTCTTTGTTCTTGTCCAACCCGCGGCGGTAGTTCACCTCCGCCTCGGTGTAGTTCTGTTTCTTATACTCGCGGTTGCCTTTCCGCACATCGCCCGCCTCTTTCTGCGCAAACAGCGACGTGGAGACCCAAAACAGACTGCAAAATATGACTAATATCTTCTTCATAATGTCCTTATTCTTGATTCCTGACTCCTGATTCTCCGAAAATATCCAGTCTTGTCAGTGATTTGTTCTTCCTGTTGAAGATAAAGAAATCGATTACGAGGAGCAGCAACGCGATGAGTGCAAAACTCTGGAACTGCTCGTTATAGTCCGTGAAGACCTGTGTCTCTATCTCCTGAGTGGCTAATTTGTCCAACTCTTTCTGGATAGCCTTGGTTGCGGTGTTGGTGTTGTCGCAGCGGACATAGATACCTCCGCCTGCCTGCGCAATCTCCTTACACATCTCTTCGTTCAGCTTGCTGACCACCACATTGCCGTTCCGGTCCTTGCGGAAGCTGTTGGTGCCGGGCATGGGGATAGGCGATCCTTCGGGTTTGCCGATACCGACTACCAGCACCTGTATCCCTGCCTCTTTGGCTCTCTTGGCTACGGCTACGGCGTCGTCCTCGTGGTTCTCACCGTCGGTGATGAGGATGATTGCCCGGCTGGCTTCACTCTGTTCCCCGAAGCACCGGATAGAGGTGCTCAGCGCCTGGCCTATCGCGGTACCCTGCGTCTTAATGAGCTCGGGTTTTATGGAGTTCAGAAACATCTTTGCGGACACGTAGTCGCAAGTGATCGGCAGTTGCACGAACGCGTCGCCGGCAAAGACCACGAGTCCCACTTTGTCGTTAACCATGTTATCCATCAGCTTGCTCAGCATCTGTTTGGCACGGTCCAGACGGTTCGGGGCGACGTCTTCAGCGAGCATGGAGTTGGATATATCCAGTGCCACGACAGCTTCTATACCCTGCCGCTTCTCCGTGTGTTCGCTTTGACCGAACTGCGGCCGGGCGGCGGCGAAAATCAGGAACGCTAATGCCACCATGAGGATGGAGAACTTGACCGCCGGACGAACACGGCTGGCATTGGGCATCAGCGCCTCCATCAGTTCGGGGTCGCCGAACTCCTCCAACTGTTTTCTCTTACGGCCGGTGTACCATAGATAGGCTGCGATGAAAACCGGGATGATTATCACACCCGCCCATAAAAACTCTATATTAGCTAACCTAAACATTTGTAATTTTTAATTTTTAATTCGCAATTGTCCGTAGGACAAAGTACCTCAGAATAATCTCCAACAGCAGGCATGCCAGTGCCGCGTAGAGGAAGGGGGCGAAGTTCTCCGTGTGCTTTGAGTACTCGCGCACCCGCAGTTTGGTCTTCTCCAGTTGGTCGATCTGCTCGTAGATGCGTTTGAGACTGGTGTTGTCCGTCGCGCGGAAATACTGCCCGCCGGTGACCTCTGCGATGCCGCGGAGGGTGCCTTCGTCAAACTCCGAATCCATCGTCACGTACTGCCGTCCCATCGGGGTGTTCACCGGTACGCGTGTCTGTCCGTAACTGCCCACACCCACCGTATAGACCCTTATCCCAAAGGTCTTGGCGATCTCGGCAGCCGTCTGCGGATCGATGTCGCCGCGGTTGTTACTACCATCCGTCAGCAGGATCACCACTTTCGATTTGGTCTGGCTGTCCTTCATTCGGTTCACCGCGTTCGCGAGACCCAGACCAATCGCCGTACCGTCCTCGATCATACCGTAGTCCACGGACTTGAAGAGGTTGACGAGCACTGCGTGGTCGGTTGTCAGCGGGCATTGGGTGAAACTCTCGCCAGCGAAGACTACCAGACCTATCTGGTCGTTCGGACGGGCAATCACAAAGTCCGACGCTACCTGTTTGGCGGCCTCCAGACGGTTCGGTTTGAGGTCCTCCGCCAGCATCGTACCCGATATGTCGAGCGCCATCATTATATCGATACCTTCGGTGCTCTCCGATGACCACCGGTTGGTCAGCTGCGGTCTTGCTAATGCCACGCTCAGCAGCATTACCACCGCCACACGCAGTATAAAAGGCACGTGGAGCAACCAGATACGCACGCTCTTAGGCTGTGCCGCCAACGTGCGGGTGTCGCTGAGCTGCACGCTCGCGTCCGATTTCCAGAGCTCGTACGCGTACCATCCTATAATAGGAAACAGCAGCAGTAGCAGAAATAAATATCCGGGATTAGCAAAAGTCATACGTTCTCCTCCTTTCCTTTATCCGGATTTTCCGAAAGATCCGGATTTTCCGGCTTAGAAGTTTCTTTTACGAAATCATACGCCGTGGTCAGTGCCTGTTCGTTCTCGTCCGGCGTGGTATGCCATTTGGCAAACTTCACTAAATCCGCTGTGCGCAGCATCTTGCTCAGCCGCTCGTAAAGGGCTTTGCCATCTACATTAGCCTCTAACCCTTCGCCTTTCGCCACTAAAAGGGGCTTTAGTTCCTTCAGGGTCTCGTCAGAGGTCTTCTCGGTACTCTGAACCTCGAACCTCCGGCTGATATACTCGCGCACGACATCCGTCAGTTCGGTCTGGTATTCTTTGACCTTGCCGTCTTTCCATATCTTCTGTGCCTTGATCTCGTCCAGTTTCTCCAGTGCTACCTCGTCTGCCGGACGCAGCAGTTCCGGCTCAACCGCCTCTTCTTCGTCCTTGTGGAAATGCTTGCGGTACCACATGACGCCGTAGTAAACGCCGATAAAGAGACCGATAATCGCCAGTGCCAATAAAATCCAGCGAATAATTCCCCACCACCAGATCGGGGCCTTCTCGATATCCTTTATATCGGTGATTGCCATCGAACTGTCCACCTCGAACGGCTGTACCACATTGAGCGCCATCGGATCGGTCCGGAACGTGTCCTCGCCGCTGGCTACGGCAATCGGCTTGATTGCAAAAAGGCTGTCTTTGAAACTCGTCAGCGTCAGCTCCTGACTCAGTTTGACGCGGCCGTCGGAGAGCAGGGTAGTGTCGATTGGAGAAGCCTTGACGATCTCGATGCCGTCCTGCAACTGTTCGCCGAAAACGGGCATCTGCACTTGTTCTTTCGGTTCTTTGGTTACCTCCAGGTGCATTGCCGTCTGGTCGCCGATCATCAGCATGGTACTATCGATGCTCGCGCTGACTACTATCGCTAATAATAAATTATAAAACATATCAGTTTAACGTTTTGTTGTCAAACAAAACCATTTTAACTCTTTAACACTTCAACGCTTTAATGCGCGAATAGCCGCATTAAAGCCTTCACATAGTCTTCATCCGTCCGCATGGACACGTGGTTGATGCCGGTCTTGTTGTATATCTCTTCCAGCGCCTCTTGCTGTTGCCTCCACGCCTCGGCGTACGCCTTGCGCACGGACTCTAAGCCGGTGTCGGTCCACACGCGTGCACCCGTCTCCGGGTCACGCACCTTGAGTAGTCCAACGTCCGGCAGTTCCGCATCGCGACGGTCGTATATCTGTATGGCGCTCAGGTCATGCTTACGGCTGGCGATGACGATAGAATCCACATGGCTTTGAGCGTAGCGGTCTTTCGACTTTCGACTTTCTACTAATTTCGGGTCCATCAGATCCGAAATCAGGAACGCCGTACACCTTCTCTTTTGGGCGTTCGTCAGGTACTCTAATGCCGCGTTGATGTCCGTGCCGTGGTGCTCGGGCTCGAAGCTCAACAGCTCGCGAATAATATGCAGCACATGGCTCTTTCCCTTCTTCGGCGGAATGAATTTCTCTACTTGGTCCGAGAAGAAGATCACGCCCACCTTGTCGTTGTTCTCTATGGTGGAGAATGCCAGTGTCGCCGCTACTTCGGCGATCGTGTCGCGTTTCATCTGGCTTCGGGTTCCGAAATCACGGCTGCCGCTCACATCGACGAGCAACATGACCGTCAGCTCGCGTTCCTCTTCATAGACTTTGATATACGGTCGGTTCATCCGCGCCGTCACGTTCCAGTCTATCGACCGCACGTCGTCCCCCGGCTGGTACTCGCGCACCTCGCTGAAAGCCATACCACGGCCCTTGAACTGGCTGTGGTACTCGCCTGCGAAGATATTACGGCTCAAACCGTGCGTCTTGATTTCTATCTTCCGAACTCTCTGTAATAACTCTTCTGAAGTCATAAATCCATTTACGATTTGGACATTTACGATTTGGTCATTTATTGAGTCATTGGGCAATTTGAAAAACTACGGAGCAAATGGCTAAATAACTCAATTGTAAATAAATGGTACATGGTACATGACCAAATGGTACTTTACGGTACCTGAACGGCATTGAGCACCTCCGTAATCACATCCTCCGTCGTCATGTTGTTTGCCTCCGCCTCGTAGGTCAGACCGATACGGTGACGCAGTACATCGTAGCATACGGCGCGCACGTCTTCCGGAGTCACGTATCCTCTTCTATGTATAAACGCGTACGCACGGGCAGCGCGGGCCAGACTGATCGAGGCACGGGGTGAACCGCCGAAAGCAATCATCTGTTTCAAATCCTTCAGGCCGTACTCTTCCGGCTGACGGGTTGCAAACACGATATCGACGATATATTTCTCGATCTTCTCGTCCAGATACACCTCCTCTACGATCTTGCGTGCCTTGATGATGTCGGCTGTGGAGAGAATCGGCAGCACGGTCTTCTTCTCGCTCGCGATGTTCTGGCGGATGATAGCCTGCTCCTCTTCTTTCTTTGGATAACCGATTACCACCTTCAGCATGAAACGGTCGGTCTGCGCCTCAGGAAGAGGGTAGGTGCCTTCCTGCTCGATCGGGTTCTGGGTAGCCAGCACGAGGAACGGGTCGTCTAACTTGAACGTCTGCTCGCCGATGGTCACCTGGCGCTCCTGCATCGCCTCCAACAACGCGCTCTGCACTTTTGCCGGAGCACGGTTGATCTCATCCGCCAACACAAAATTAGCGAAGATCGGACCTTTCTTTATCTTGAACTCTTCGCTCTTCTGGCTGTAAATCTGTGTGCCGAGTACATCCGCCGGCAGCAGATCCGGCGTGAACTGGATACGGCTGAAATTAGCCTTAATCAAGTCGCTCAATGTCTTGATGGCAAGGGTTTTCGCCAAACCCGGCACGCCTTCCAACAATATGTGCCCGTCGCTCAACAGACCTATAAGCAAACTCTCTACAAGGTGCTTCTGACCCACGATCACCTGGTTCATGCCCAGTGTCAGGGCATCTACAAACGAACTCTCGCGCTCCACGCGCTCTTGCAATTCTCTAATATCTACTTGCATAGTTTTGTATGGTGTTTTTTTATGAATTATCTATGATTTTTAGCATGCAAAATCCGTGCCAAATCAACAATCGTACATAAAATTTGCATATTCCAAAAAAAAGTTGTATCTTTGTACCCGAATTCGTATATGTGCGAAAATAGCAAACAATCTATATGACTTTATTACTCCAGATTATCACACTCATCGGTTCCGTGGCAATGCTGATGTACGGAATGAAGGTGATGAGTGAAGGCCTGCAGAAGATGGCAGGTAGCAAGCTCTCCAATGTACTTGGTACGATG
>ODAI013069919.1_pt1 | contig 17164 bp, 25 predicted proteins | sample 1539321 | NCBI WGS metagenome assembly ODAI01 (sample SAMN02144231, study PRJEB22623) | gut metagenome | biome: sheep rumen | host: Ovis aries | place: New Zealand | reverse complement strand
CCGAGGATAAGCCAAGCTTTTCCGTCCACAGAAAAGCCAAGCCTCTCAAAGAGCTTTGCGTTAGTTTCAGGAGCCTTTTTCACGGCTCTCTCAAAGCGTCTTTCAGCCAGCTTGGCTTCATATTCAGGAGTGTACTCTTTGAAGAGGCGTGGCCTAACGGCTTTTCCTGTCCCGCCACACCCATAGCATGTCCAGCCCGTATAGGCCCAGGCGTCAGATCCGCCCGCGCCGCCGCACCTCGGGCAAGTATCACTCGAGTAGTATTTAGTTCCGTTCTTATCTACCTTGATTAATGTAGTTCCCATAACATTCTCCTAGAATACAAACTTAAGATCGTATACGTACTCAATAGCGTCCTCAAACAGGCCCTCAATCGGGCCGAGCTCTGTCATCGTTTCGCTCATCAAGGTATAAGCCTCAGCTCTGATCTCATCTACTTCTGTAGCGGTCAGCTCCAAGGCTCTGTCTTTGCCGAACTTCTCGGCGAGTACGTCAAGAACGTACTTATTAATAAGTGATAACGGCGTTCTTCTCATCTCATACCTCCAATCTCTTAATCAGCCTGTCTCGTCAGTACGGGTAGGCTAGTTCCCGTAGACTGAGGATCTGGTCCTCAGTTTCGACTATACTTTCATGATCTGCTTCACGGCGCCGTCTATCATGGTCACGTTCCAAACGTCGGCGTCCATTCTGATAACGAACTCAGTGAAGTTCTTGCCGTCTCTCCTAAAGTCTGTGCGATCTACTATGACGCCATACCTTTGAAGGTTCTTAGCGAGGTTTAGGAAGTCCTCTCTCATTCTGTCTCTCATTGGGGGGGACCTCCTTATCTCTCGTGCCTGAGGTACCACATTACATCGAACAAGTCGCACTCTGCGGCCTTGGCGATCTTCTCCATGTCGCTCAGTTTGATGATCTTCTCCTTAGAGAGCCCAAACTCTGCAACGAGAGCGGCGATTTTCTTATTCAATTGTTTTCTCATATCTCATACCTCCAATCTCTTAATCAGCCTGTCTCATCAGTACGGGTAGGCTAGACCCCGTAGACGGCCTTGCGGCCGTTTCGACTTATCTGCAGTCAACTATCTTGTTCTCTCCGAAGCACTGCTCATATTTGTTTTTCTCATTGAGGATGTAGCAGTAAAGGCTTGTGTCCTTATGGAGCTCGCCTTTAGCCAGCTCGATATTATGATCCCGCGTCGCGAAGAGAATATCCAATGCGTGATCTATAGTTCCTTTGCGGTACTTGGACTCGTAGATCAGATCTACAGGTGTTCCGTCCGCAAGGAAGGTCATAAAGAAGTAAGTTCTTTTCATATCTCGTACCTCCTAGCTCTTATGAAAAAAATACCATTTCTGGTACGCTTATAATATACCATTTCTGGTACGAAGTACATACCCTTTTTGAAACTTTTTCCTAAAATATGATATTATTTCCTCGAATATGATACAATTTAGCCACTAACGAGAAAGGAGGACCTTATGGACTTTACAAGAATTGGACTTAGAATGAAGCAGCGCAGGAAGGCTCTTGGACTGTCCTTAGCCGAAGTTGGAGCAAGAGTGGGCACATCTGCGTCTGTAATCCAGCGCTGGGAAAATGGTGAAACTTCTAGCATTAAAACTACCAAGCTTAAAGCTATAGCCGCGGCGCTCAATACTAGTGTAGAATATCTTCTTGACGTTCAAAATGAGTTTATCCCGCTTAAAGGTGTAAAGCCTTCCTCTGATGATACTCAGGGAGAGCTCTCAATTATGATTGATGATGAATCAATGATTAACGCGAGGATCCTACCCGGAGACGAGGTGTATGTTAAAAGAGTTAAGCAATTTGCAGATGGCTCTATTTTAGCGGTTAAGTATAATAACCAGCCTATATTAAGAAGAGTCTTCTCACGTGACGAGGGCTATGAGCTTATACCTGAAAACCCTACTTACCCAACCATCCGTACAAATAAGCTGGATATTATAGGGAAGGCTACTACTCTTAAAGGGAAAATAAAATGAGGGCTGTTATTTATGCAAGATATTCCGCGGGGCCTGGCCAAACCGATCAATCGATCGAGGGCCAGCTCCGTGTCTGCAAGGAATATATAAAAGAAAACGGCTGGGAGTTTACGGGCTATTATGCCGACCGGCATATTTCCGGAAGGACAGACAAGCGCCCGGAATTTCAGGCTATGATCAATGCGGCCGAGCGCCGTGAGTTTGACGTGCTCGTGGTTTATAGCTCGGACCGTTTTTCCCGCGACAAGTTTCACGCCGTCAGCTATAAGCACAAACTCAAAGAGCTCGGAATTAAAATCAAGTACGCGGCTGAGAACATACCGGAGGGCCCTGAGGGTATTTTCCTTGAGTCAATCATGGAGAGCTGGGCCGAGTATTATTCTAATGAGCTATCGAGAAAAGTGAAGCGCGGGATGAGCGATTCTGCGAGGAAGGCTAAGTACCTCGGCGGGCCCAGGACTTTCGGATATACCAGGGGCCCAGATGGGCAGGTCATCCTCAAGGAAGATGAGGCCGAAGCCGTGAAGCACGCCTTTGCTATGTTCTCCGAGGGTGAAACAATCACGGGCGTTGCCAATTGGCTTAACGAGTCAGGGCATATAACGACCAAGGGCAAGCCCTTCACCCATAACACGGTAAAAAAGCTACTGACAAACAAAAGATATATAGGATATTATATATGGGACTCAGTCGAGATCCCAGACGGTATTCCTTCTATTATAAATAAGAAAACTTTCTACGAGATCCAAAAGAAGTTTGAGGAGAACAGAAGAGCCATGCCTAAAAACCGCCGGAAGTATCTTCTCTCAGGTAAACTATATTGCGGTAAATGCGGATCGCCCATGACGGGGATCTCCGGCACGAGCCATACCGGACAGAAGTACGCCTATTATAAATGTAGATCTAAAGATATAGACAATATTCCTAAAGACGAGATCGAGAATCTGGTTCTTGAAGAGTCAGTCCGTTTCTTTAGCAGCGAGTCAGAATTGAGCCAATTAGTGGAGATGCTATACTACTACTTAGCTCAAAAAAACTCCCCAGAAGCCAAATATCGCGTTTCAAAATCGAGACTTTTGGACCTACGGAAGCAGCGGGACAATTTAATCAACGTTTTGGCTCAAACCGGCAACGCTAGTCTGGTAGCTAAGCTGGAAGAGGTCGAGGCTGAGCTTGCGAGGCTGGAAGCTATAGACGCCGAAGACAGGAAGCAAAAAACTTTCTCAAGAGAAGAGCTGCGCGCCACGATTACACTTTTCTTTGATCCAAGCCGGTGGCCGGATCCTGAGAAGACTAAAGCGCAGATCATAAAAGCCCTGGTTAAAGAAGTAATTGTTTACGAGGATCATATAGATATAGTATTCAATATTCAAATAGACCCGGAAGATCCAGACGAGGGCAATAAGAAGATCGTGCTCTCCGGGTTCGATCAAACTGAACAAAGCTCCACCATTAATATAGATCGGAGAACCTCGTTGATCCGAGGATATCTGGCTATAACTAAAAAACGCCCGTAGATCCTAAGATCTACGGGCTATACTTAAAGGAGAGAATTATTCAGCGTCGCTCTCCTGAACGACCGGCTGCTTTTTAGCAGGTTTCTTTTCTTCTACCTTCTCGGGTACTTCTATCAGCATACCTATATAGAGAACTTCTGGAAGATCCTTTTCCGGGACCCCGAGCTCTTTCGACAGGCTCTTGATTGTGTCATCTCTTTTTACTACATATTTCATTTGTTTGTACCTCCTCGTAATTCTTCTCTTAATTCATCTATTCTCATCCAATTCGTTTTTAGATCACGCTCAACTATGCCCATGCGCTCTACCACGTTATTGTGCTTGTCTACCTTTTTCTCAAGGTTATCTATCTTGACCGTCAGCTCCACGATTTTCGTATTAAGCCTCACGATTGGTGTGATTATGGCTATCAGGCTGACGATGAGTCCTAGGCTGCCTATTATTAAGCTATCTGTCATTTTATCCTCCTTACTGTGTGTCTGTGTGCAGAGCATTTCCCATGTACGGAGCATAGACAGAACTACCTACTGAGTTGATCCCGTTTCCGTATGTATAGTGATGTCTCTTTAGCTTCTTAATCATCTTGATGGACTTCTTCCTATTTGCGAGTGTGTCTGTTACGCCAGCCATATAGAAGTCAGTCGCATAGCCTTTGAGATGGAGCGAATTTGCAATTGAGCCGTTAAGCTCTCTATTGTAACCGCTACATCTGAGGCCACATGTAATAATCATCGGCCTGCCGTAGAATGAGCGTATAAACTGCAAGTGCTCCATCTGTACGGCTTTCATATAACTCGGATATCCGCAGCAATGCCTTCCTCCGCACTCGCAAGCAAACTCTTCCGGAGAGAAGTTCCTGGAGTGCTTCTTCACATTGTAGACGTGCCTTAGCAGATTATCCGTATCATTTCCGTATATGCCGTCCCAGTCTTTCTTCCTGAGCATATACTTCTTTTGAAACTTGAGTATATTTGTCTTGTTATACTCTCCGAGTTCCAGTTCCCTAAAGAACTGTTTTCTCTTTGTCATCGATAGAAGTGCCATCGTCCACCTCCTCATTTGCCATCTCGTTATACTGCGCTGTGCTGATTCCGATAATTCCAGCTAAGAAGATTCCGATAGCTGTTATCGTAGCTCCGATATTATCGTAATATGGCAGACCCCATATCTTCCCGACTGTCAGCACAAGTGTTGCGCTTGCTGGAATGACTGTCAGAGCGAACCAGCGTATGAAGTCGAATTGTTTGTTAGTGAATTTCATCTTCTGTTACCTCCGTTGTAAAATATCCAACAAAAAACGGCGACCATTATCGCCATTGTCAGTAAATATGCTCTCATATCATTAATCCTTTCGATTCATGCTACTACCCACACTGCACTAAAATATTTTGTGCCAGCTTGTGACGCTCCACCAGTCTGAACGCTACCATTAGTGTTAAATAAAAAATACTCACTGCTATTTGTCGCAAAAGCGTATACAGTAATTGCTGGTCTAAATCCTTCTGGAATTGTAGCAAATGCAGTTCTTGCCGAAACTGCTGTCAATACAGGGCTTCCAGTTAACTGCACGATATTATTGCGTTTTGTTAGGAACAAATTTCCAGAAGTCCATACACTTCCGCTTTTTTCACAAGTAGCATTAGTGCGAGCATTCATTTTGGCATAACTGACTTTAGTTGTCTCTGTACCATCATCAACTGGAAAAAATGTAGAGTCTCCCAACTCTCCAGAAAACTCTTCCAACTCGTGTATTTGAGTTACATCATAATCAGCCATCATCTTCCTCCTTATCTATGCTCTGAATAACTGCGACTAAGCCTTTAAGACAGTCAGCCATAATCACTGTGCTGTCTCCCTTAGTCTCAACCTGTTTAAGCGCATTGAATATTCTTGTCAACTGGTCTTTCATAATTCCCTCCTTATGATTCTTTATAAAGAACTCTTGCATAGAATGTTAGCGAGGCTGCCGAAGTTCCAAAATTTCTTATATTGAACCTTACAGTATTTCCGTCAAGATATGTCTGATAAGGCATAGCAAAAGAGACGTTAGTGCCTGTACACCACACGCCCAGCAATCCTATAGTCGTATATCCAGATTTTGTTACGTCAAGCGTCTGTCCAGATATATAGTTATTTGCATTAATAGATATGCTCGCTTTACTGAATGTCTGTCCTACAAGTTCAGACTTGCGAAGTATTCCAGCTGGTATTCTTGCGTCTGCAAACGTACCGTCCGTTATATCACTTGCTACCAACGCTCTGAATGTCGGCTTGCCTGTTGAACCATTAGGCGAAGCGAGAACCTTCTTTGCAGTCTGATTTTCGTAATTCACTCCATTCAGAAATACATTTCCACTATCATCTGCAAAGACTATCCACTTACCATTAAACTGTGAATATACACCATGGTTCGTTCCGCCTGCGCCTATACCGAGCCATACTTCACCGATAGCGCCATCACCAGACACTCTGATTTGCGCCTGTTCTCTTGAATACCCATCGGCAAGCCATTCAAGATAACCACTGTGCTGTAATCTTGAACCATTGTTGATTTCTATAAAGAACGTGTCATCATACAATCCAAAAGTTGACTTGTTTGTGAATAACTCTGCCTGTGTTACATCTTTTGAAGCATACAGACTTAATACCGCTTTATAAGTGTCCCAATCTCCAGCTTCTATAGTTACACCAGCAGAATCGGTAGCTGTTAAAATCTTTTTTGTGTTATATAGATATACGGTCTGGTCATTTTCATATCTATCTACTCTAAGTCTTCCAGAATCATCACAAAACGATATTTCAGCCTCTTCGCTGTTCTTTCCTAACTCAACAAGTGAATCGCTGAATGTAGCAAGTTCTGTCAATCCGTCTCTGAGAGCAATACCATTAGAGCGGGCTAGCAGATTTCCACCGCCATTATCTGGGTCTGCTAAGAAGTCAGCTCTCGGAACCTCTGTGATGTGAGCACCTGTATCTGTGCCTTGCGATGTGAACCAGAAATATTGATTCGTATCTCCAGCTATTCCATAAGCCGACTGAGCCAACTGCTCGACCTTTTCAATCTTTGAAGATATCGGCAGCGATGTGCCTACATTTCTATTCTGAGGTGTAGACTTAACCGCTGTAATCTGAGTAGTCAGTCCGCCATTAGAATATGTGTGAACTACCTTATGACATGGTACATTATGTGTATTGCCGGCGATGTCTGTTACGCTGATTACATCGTACCCTTCAAGGCGTGGATCTCCGATTGTCATATTTACGTCTGCTGGCGTGTACTCGTACCCGATTAAATTCCAGATGTTTGACGTGAATATTTCCTTTGACATATACGGACAATCAAACTGAAATACAGCGTCTTTTGTCGGTGTGTTTACCAGAAATACATTTCTGTTGCCGTCTGCTAGTAAGTCGCTATTAGCTCCGAGATAAGCACGCTTTGTACCGAAGTAATTAGCTGGTACTTCCTCTCCGTCTGCGTCCTCAGAATAAGCTGTCGTATAGCACATTATCGAATCAATAAAGAACGGCTCTTCTTCTATCTCTGGGAGCTTAACCATTCTGTCAAGTGTTATATTTTGTGTGGAGTCCGTGTTAAAGGCGTAAATGAACATTCCGTCCTCTACAGTATAATAATCTCGTATTACCCCACCGCTCTCTTCTCTCCTAAAGCTAGTGCGGATATCGGAATTTGTTATAAAGCCCCCACATGCGGTTGCAATAACCTCAAGCACTTGATAACATGACAATCCCAGAGGCAGTGCTTCGATTTCTAGAGACAAATCTATATCTAATGACGCTGACGGCATACTCAAAAAGTCAGCCCATCTGATACCCATCTGCGCCCACACCGCTTTTGCAATATTTTCTATCGTATTGCTTGTCTGCGAATAATTGAACGGCTCTGTGGATTTTGCAATAACCGAACTATAGGCTGTAATGCCTGTCTGAGAACCAGCTTTTCTTGCTTCTGAGACTGTAAATCTGCCTAAGCGCACAAACTCGCCGTTAAGCCCGACGTGACACTCAATGACTTTTCCTTTAACATCTACGGCAAGATCTTTAACTGAAACTTGCAGACAATACCCGACAACACTGCCGATTACAAAACTGTCACCGCCTACAGAGCCTTTTGCTATAGTTGCTTTAATGATTGAGCAGTCCAGCTCAGAACCATCTACCATCAGCCTCATTACATATGGCGTAGTCGAGTCTGTTATCGCATTTATGAAATCTTGACTTATAAGCTCTCCTCTTGTATTCAAAGTTATCATAACTACCTCTCAATCACTTGCACCGACACGTCTTTGTAGAACACTTCACTGCCAGCTTGTAACAATTCATATGTTATCTCAGAGCGATAATAAGAACCGCCTGTAGGCACTGAGTCATCTATCGAAACTCCGAACTTAAAAAACCCTCTCGGCAGTTTATTCTTTATCTGATTAAACTCGGAAGGTTCTAAAATACCCCACTTGATTGAATAAGTCTCTTTAGATGTAATCGACTTACCTATCATCAGAGCTTGATTCTCTCCAGACTGCGCACGCCCTGTGTCCTCAGACCATATCTGTTCAGACGAAGGCGTGATTGATACAGGAGATGGAAGCTCATCAGTAGAAGCCATCGTACCATTCAACGCACATGCGTATATTCTTATGTGAGCCATGATTCCCTCCTTATATCAAAATAGGCGTCATGCCTGTACGCCTTGTCTCATTGTTTATATAGTCGATTGTTGACTTGCTTATTTGTCTGCCGTCAAGCTCAGCCTTGAAGTCTTTATTGCGTACTTCCTCAATTAATATTCTAAGCAGAGCCACGATATCGGAATTATCCGTTTGTACTGTCTCAGTATTTTTAAGTACGTCTTTATCTAGTACAAGCTGAGGCGTCGCGTTCATTCTAAACCTTATCCCAGATATAGCCCTTGCGACTCCGTTAGCTACAGAAGAAACGATCTGATCGTTATTCATAACTGCGGTATGCCCGCCGATTGTACCTACAAGCTCCGGCCCGGCTTCTCGCGCCCAGAATAACTGCGAACCATCTGGCAGCCCGCCTTGAGCGTATCGCTTTACGAAGCCTCCTTGTGCGAATTTTGGGAACATCCTAAAACCATGCCCTGTATCAAAACCGCCTTTTGAGAGTCCGAAAAAGCTTCTGATCGATGACCAGCCCCACTTAAATAGTTCAACACCGATTGACACGGTTCCTCCAAGGAATTTACTTGTAACCCAGGCAGCGACAGTTGAATAATTGCCCCAGTCTTTATATAGCCCGACTCCTCTTGAAACGCCGCTAGTGCCAAACGAATTAATAAAGCTCCATACAGACCCTATACCGCGCCCAAAATTGCGCCACAAACCTACGCCTCTCGAAACTCCACTCTTCTTAGGATCTGCTACGTTATCAATCCACCAGGCAACACTATGCTTTAGCCAAGTGCTTATTTTGGTAAGTCCAACAGTTCTCCAAACAGTATACTTTTTAGGGTCTGCCACGTTGTCAATCCACCATTGAACTCCGTGGCCGAGCCAAGCGCTTGTTTTGGTAAGCCCGACATTTCTCGTAACACCACCTTTGCCTAAGCTATCGATCCAACTGGCTACAGTTCCTATATTTTTTCCGAAGTTCTTAGCAAGCCCGACATTTCTTGTAACTCCGTCTTTGCCTAAGCTGTCAAGCCAACCGGCTACAGTTTTTACGCCATTTCCAAAGGCCGGCAGAAGTCCTATTTTAACATCTTCTTCTCCCTCGGTTTTTCCGTTTCCGAATAGGAGCTCTTTTATTTTGTTAATCAGTCTTAGCCTAAGGCCTACGGTCTCTTCTCCTTCAGTTTTGCCATCGCCGAATAAGAAGTATGATATCTTGCTCCAAGCAGATTTTATGAGAGAAATACCAACCTCGTATACGGCTCCGACAAGGTCTGTCAATATACCCCATGCGCCTTTTACAAGGTTCACAGTTAGATCTACAGCGGCCTTACCAATCTCAAATAAATCGTCCCAAATTTTACCGGAATCGATCCATTTCTTGAGCCTGTCTTTCGCGGTAGATATTGCTCCACTAAGCGTATCAAATATAGCAGTCGCTATATTTCCAACCAGCTCGAGCGCGCCTGTAAAGAGCTTCACCCAATCAATGCTTGTAATTGTTTCAACTATCGCAGATCCGATGGAAGACCAATCTGTTTTCTTTAAGAAATTATTGACTGCTGTCAGCAGACCATATATAGCACTTCCGATTGTATCTCCCAGGGCGGACCAATCTGTTTTCTTCACAAAGCCGTTAATTGTATCAGCAATTGCGGTTCCTAGAGCAGCCCAATTAAATGTCTTAACAAAGGTCTGCGCGAAGTATATAGCTGTATTCAAACCTTGTGCTATTGTTTCCCCAACTAGGTTCCAATCTGCGTTCTCAATAAACCCGTTAAGGAATGTAGCTAAGGACTTCGCCAGCTTCCTTGCTCCGTCCTGGATCTTATCCCAGGGGATATTTGCAAGAGCATTATTTAGCTTATTAGCGAGCAGTTCTCCGAGCCAGTAGAAATCTGCTTTTTCCCATGACTCTCTAAACTTATCGGCCCATTCAGAAGTAAGGCTTGTAACCGGTACAGTTTCAAAGCCGGTGCCTGCTCCTGCTCCACCACCGGATCCTCCAGAAGATCCTGCATCTTTAAGCCCGTCTAGCTTGTTGATTTTATCGAACCCCATCAAAGTTCTCTGGAGTTCTTTTGCTGAGTCGTTAGCGCCAGACGCGGAATCACCGATTCCGGACACTCCGTCAGAAATTCCTTCTGTAGCTACCACTACGGCCTTCTGACCGGTCAAAGCTGCGACGAACATAGCTACGGCGTTAGCAGCTTTTGTGAAAAGTCCTATGATCTTGACAAGGACAGGAGCTATCGCATTTATAATCGGCGCAGCAATTGAAGCTAAAGCATTTTTAAGAGAAGTAAATGCACCTTTAAGCTGGTTCACGCTCGCTGCGGTCTTAGAGTCGGCCTTAACGAGATTGCCAAGGCCATCCTTCATCATCGCATATGCTTTTCGTACCAATAAAGCGACAGATCCTATACCGACTAGCTGTCTTAAGAAGCGTCCAAAGTCGTTACCAGCCCGGACCGTTCCACGCCTAAAACCGGCAAACAGTCCTCCGATTCCGGTAAATATCTTTTTAAGCCCTCCGAATAAGCCTCGCACGGCCTGGCCTCGGCGCATATGTTTAAAAGTTCTGTCATACGCCTTCTTAGCTTCTTCGGCCACGTCTACAGACTTTTGTACTGCTGCTTGTGCCTGCTCTCCTATACTATCCCAGAGACCACTTTTCTTAAGCGAGTCCTTGAGATTGATCATATCTTGGTACTCTTCGCGGGCTTTTATTACCTGGTCAGTAAAAGCGCTCATCTCTTTTTTAGAGGCTTTCATACCGGCTGCAAAAGAAGCAGTGTCCCAGATTTTACCGGACACGAACTTTTGCATCTTAGAGTTAAAGCCCGCTGCTAGTTTCTCAGCCTGCTTTAATCCTTTTTTAAACGGATCTAAATCTAGACCCAATGGCGTAGAAATACCGCCACGTTCAATAGCCATTTTTCCTCCCTTCTAAGGTCGGTTCTGTGCCTATCTCCGTGGCGGTGTACTCGTTACCTTTATTTCTACTATTGTCTTTTCCCCACACCTGGGGCATTTTATTTCAAGCTTTCCGTACTCAATATATAGTAATGTCTTACCGCAGCGCTCGCATTTTAACTTCTTCACCTTGCCATACCTATAAAGGCATTCTTTATCCCTTCCAGGGCCTCGTCAACTTGCTGCGCGGTTTTATGTCTAGCCTGCTTGGTAAGATATTCGTTTCGTATTCTTCTTTGCTCCGGCGTGAATTGCTTTATCCTCTCCGGATCTTTCTCCGCCCGGATCGCGATTAAACGTCCGAGCGGAGTATCACCCGATAATCCTTCCATCATATAGGAAAATTCACGCCAGCTCATGGTCTTGAGATCAGAAGATAGGCGTAGGCCGTACTGTGATTGGAAGCTTGCTACTACTAAGGACCAATCCTCATTTAAATCATAGTACGGCTCGCTTATTCCGATTTTTTCTCCTCGTCCGGGTCATTGCCTACGCAGAGATCCATCGCAGTTCTGAGAAGCAGTGCATAGTCAGACATGCTTAGCTGCAGGCTATCTATATACTTTTTATCTTTCTCAGAAAAAAGCAGATTTGCCGCTTTAAGCGTCGCTTTCATCTCGCCTTCTCTTTCGAGAAGATCAAAAAGCTTGAGTGCAGTCTCTGCTTCGGCCTTAACCGTTATTGTTTTACCTTTAATCTCAATCTGAGGATTTTCCTCAAATGTCAATTTGTCTGTAAGTGAATAAACCATAATTCTCTCCTTTTCCTGATTAAGCCGCTGTAACTATAGGCTTGCCGTTAGACAGAACCTCGAACTCAAGCGGGGCTACCGCTGTCGAATCTCCGGAGCCGAGTGATGTTACATTGATCGGGGATCCTGTGAACAAGACTGTTGTACCGTCTTTGAAAGTCCACTGGAAATCGATCTCAGCTTCACGTCCGTTAGCAAACGCGAAGGACGCGATTTTGTTGTTACCTACGTCTCCGACATTTCTCTTGCCTGAAACCGTAATCGTGATATTCTTTGCGGTCATCAGTCTTCTGACCCAGCCCTCACTCTCAAACGGTGTCCACTCTTCAACACCGTTATCAAATGAAACCTCAAAAGTCTCACAGTCAGCGATAGGGCTCCATACAGCGCCTGTCTGCTGTGCAGGATCTGTTATAGCTGTTCCGGTATTGACTGCAAACTGGTTTTCATAACAAGGAAATACTCCTGTAGTTGTTGCCATGTTTTACCTCCTGTAATATATACGCCCGGCAATACTAAACTCATATACGCCGTTATCATCGGTCCCGGCAAAGTTAGGTTCTCCGCTCTGAAGATCTATATACTCGACGTAAAGGCCGTTCATGTCGGTGTCTGTAATATAACGTATTGCTTCATAGAGATTGCGGGCTGCGTCTTCCGACTCGCGCGCGTTCTTATTCCAGTGAAGGAGCAAGATAAAACCTGCTATATCATAAGAAGAATGACGGCCGATAGCCTCAACCCGGGCATAGCCCTGGTTCGAGTAAACTCCGAGCGTCTTCTCTGTCTCATTCACTATTTTTCCGAGATAATAATTCTCGGCTACGTCTAAGGTCTTGAGATAATCTCTGAATTTTGCAAGCATTTATTTTAACTCCTTCTCAAGTAGGGCTTTGAAGATCTCATGCGGCCTCTTCTCATACTTCCCGCCCGGGAGCCATGGGGTCATCCAATACGCCTGGGCGTTTATATTACCTCCATGCTGTACGCCATTATCATCAACTCTGGACTCCCTTTGGAAGTTATACTCCGGGTGATAATATAGGCGCCTTGCATACGGGCCCTCAAACACTAGAGAAACATAGCCCTTGTTAAGCGTAGACGTATCAACGTAGAACTTCTCATTTTGGAGAGTACCTAAGTCTCTCGGTATGATCTGCTCATCGCGAATTTCATCCATAAGAACCTCGGCCGTTAATGCCAAAGCCTTAAGCGCTAAGGGCCTTACTTCTTCCAGTATTTCATCTGCAAATGAGATCTTCCCTACTTTTGTCATTTGAACTGTATCTCCGTATGATTCACGGTTCCGTCAGGATTTCTTCTTTTAAAGCCCTGGGCAATTTCCCTGGTCTCTCCGAAGATCTCGGCGGATCCCGCTGTAATGTTTGACAGGTCTGGGACAATATCGCCGTTAAAATAGGCCCGGCCCGAGATCTGAATATATTTCTCTTGCTGAGTGAAAACGACTTTGCCGCCGTCCTGCCAGTTGCACAAAAGCGTTCCTTCAAAAGCAATCGAGGGCGCTCCGTCTTCATCAAGACCTTCACCCTCGATCGTTATTGATATCGGCGTTGTGCAGACCCAATCTGGTACAAGTTCGGGGAATTTCATCAGACTGCTCCTCTCCAGCATAGACCTGTCTGCTCAAGCAGTGAGTACGTGGTTTTCTGGATAGGCACGCCTTCCAGAAGCTCGACATTAAAGCCGGTTCCGAAGCGCATAGAAACTCCGTTGATTGCGTAGCTATCCAATATACTGTCGAGCGCGCTTGCATTGTCATAATTAAAGTTAGCCTGCTTGCAGACTACCTCTTTTATGATCTCCTGCTGAAACTCGGTAAGCTTATCAAAACCCTTAGCTATAATTCTGTTAAACGTCAAGGTGTCGATCTGCCTACTGGCTGCGCGAAGCAGTTTCGGAAGCTCTTCTGCCGGAATGCTCACAAACCCGAGAGCCGCGTACTCTTCTGCTGTCACATAAGCTGCATAAGCCATTAGATCACCGCCTATTCTTTGATCTCTTCTTCAGTCTCTACGTTCTCTTCTGCCGGTTTATCTTTCGACTTTGCTTTTTTCTCAGTCTTAGGTTTTCTCAGCTCAGCGTTCTCAGCTTCAAGCCTTGCTATCTCATCAAGAGCTTTCTTGTACTGCATGAACGGAACCGTCTTACCGGCTCCATACGCAATACAGTTACCCTTGTCATCAAAGATATCGTAGCCCTGAGCTATGAAGCGCTTCTGATCAGCTTCAGTGATCGTATACTGTCTGTTCTTCTTAACAGCTTTCATATTGTCCTCCTCTTAAGTCTTACAGGCTCGAAATCGAAGCCTTAGTTGCGTTGATCGCAATACCAGGAACACGCTGTGCAAGTACGAACAGATCCTGATATTTTCTGTTCTGATACAGATAAGCAGATCCTACTCTGGAATCAGAACCGGGCGCGAACAGTTTAATATAATCGTATCTCTCGCGAGCGATTACTGAATTCGGGTGAACCAGAATAGCTCCGATCTGACCGGCGTCATCTGCAGGCGTGAAGTCCTCAGTGAAATCATACTGAGTCTTGAATCTTGCAGACGGAACTCTGATCAGCTCAACATCATCAAGGCTGTATACCTTACGATTGATAACTCCGGTTCCAGGACCTACTGTCAGCATTCTTGTAAGGCCGTCAGCCTCTTTGATTGTCTTATGAAGTGCAGGAGTCATATAGAGTTTACGTCCTTCCTCAGGCACGCCCTCATCATCCATGCCAGCCATTACTTCATCAAACCACTCGAGAATATTTGTCTCGTCGAGAGTTGTCGTATCTACTGTACCGCCATACTCAATAAAATCTGCAAACAGCTTAGAGAATCTGTAAGCGTCAGTCTCAGGAATAGCGTGCTCTGTCTCGAAAACATTCTGAATGTTTGCGAGTGTAGCTACGAGGTTTGTCTCGTCAACGTCCATAGCATCGATCGGAAATTCTACGTCCCTGTCAAAATCGAGGGTCTTAGGTTCCCATGTGTTCTCAATGCTTCCGGTATTGAATGCGAGAGAATTTCTGTTATGGTCTTTATAACCGGTTGTGCTGATTACAGGCAGCTTGATCGTCTTAGCGTTGATAAACTGAACCTGCGGATTTGACTGAGTCAGACCAAAAGATCTGGACTCAGCTTCGTACTTCTGTACGAGGTACTGTGAAAACAGTTCTGCATAGTTAATTACGTTTGGCATTTTTCATTTATCCTTTCTTGTTAACTCCGAAGATGTTAGCAAGCTCTGTGTTCAGCTCATTAGGATCTTTCTGACCGGATGTATCTGCTCCGATCTTAAATCCTGGCTGCTTATTCTCCTCAGCCGAGATTTTAAGCTGAGGCATATCTTCCAGAACGTTGCTAAGGCTCTCCAATAATGCTTCTTGGTCTATCTGACCCTCAACTACTACACTGGACAGATCAGCCATCTTCATCAGATAAGGAATTGATTTTGCATCAACTCCGAGTTCTCCTGCAGACTGATAAGCTGCGAGCTCTGCTTGCGAATACAGCATGTCACTGTAAACTTCGTCATAAGCGTCATATGCTTCATTGAGCTCTGCTTGCAGGCCATCGATATCTGGTTCCTGAGCAGCTCTGTAATTTCTATAAAGCTGAACAGCTTCATCGAAATCTGCTTCAGACAGGCCCTGTTGTTTGAGATATCCGCTGATCACTTTCTTCTCCGTGGCAGCTGTTCTACCGTCGATAACAGAAGCAAGCTTCTCATAGTCGATATCTGCTGCGGCCGGCACGGCTGGAGCTGCTGGCTCAGGTGCTGCTGGTGCTGCTGGTACTCCTGGTACTCCTGGTACAGGGATTCCTGGTACAGGGATTCCTGCGTTTCCGTTGTTGTTTCCGTCCATTGTAAAAATCTCCTTTCCTGTTTTAAGTGTGTCTCACTATTCCAGTTGTTATGCAGTGTCTCTGCTTATTTACGTCAGGCAATGGAGGGTTTGAACCTCCATTTCCGGATCTGGGGTCCGACGTTCTCTCATTGAACTAATTGCCCATAAAAATACGGGAGGCCCGAAGGTATCTCCCGTACATTCCGGATTAAAGCTAATCCAGTCATAAATTATTATTTTTTTCTCTGCTCCATTATGTACTTAACCGCGTCTGTTCTATTGAGCCCACGCTCTTCCATAATGCGCTTGATATAGCTTTCGGCCGGTTTTGCTCTGCGAAGTTTTTTCTCTCTAACCTCATAGTTTCCTCTTACACCGAAAAGTTCTACATCTCTCAGGCGCTTTCTATTTGCTAAACCAGAGGCCTCATGCCTTTCTTGGCCAAATTTCTGACCTTCTAGAGGTTTTGGATTCTTATAAGCTTTTCCTGCCATATTTGCAGTCTCAACAGCTTCATACCTGGTTGTCTTTCCACGTTTAGGTTTCAGCGTGCTTTTATTATTTTTTTCAACTGCATAATACTCACCTTTTGTAGAGTCGCGGTCAGAATAGATATCATGAGTCTTTGTGCTTCCGACTTTTGCGTACCCGTTTGAAAAGCGATTAGTCTTTTCCGGAAGTCGGTCAACGTTCTTAGCCCACTGACGCTCTCCTCGGCTATCTGTGAATGCGGTCTCTGATTCACTTCTTTCGGCGCTTTTCATACGAGCCTGCCTTTCAGCATGACGTCTTTTTACATCTTCTATATTTTCAGAATTGCGCTTCTTATAGAAGTCAGATTTCAAACTATCCTCAAGGCGATTTCTTTTGTCAAGAGCTTTGGCTCTATCCGGCACAGTTCCGTTGCTGAGATCCGCGTCAATCTTCGCGATGTTCTTAATCGTATTAGATCTTGCTTCATCTCTAAACCTGCTTTCTGCAGACTGGTTGGCGACTCTCGTTTTGCCCATCGCTTTTGCATTTCGCCTCAGCCCTTCAGGCCACGGCTCACGTCTAAAGTTGATAAGTTCTTTTTCACCGTCAGAATACATATTGAACGTAGCCGACTCCTTTTTATACAGAGGTTTTCTACCATAAAGCTCTACTCGGTCTCCGTTTATTTGTCTTGCTCTGTTGTGGTCTCTCATTTCTTGAGCTACTGAACTTTCAAGACGAACTCCTCGTTCTGCTTCAGTAGCAATATCAAGATCTGTTACGTTGCCTCTGTCAGATCTAATGTTATTAGACTTACTCTTCTTCTCAAAAATCGGGATCCTGCGACCGTTTCTATAGAACCAGCCTACTATTTTTCTTGCTTCTGCCATATTACTTACCTCTCTTCCGGTATGCTTT